>ENA-OSAE01000008-OSAE01000008.1-marine-sediment-metagenome-genome-assembly--contig:-NODE-8-length-187591-cov-864.124328_pt1 | contig 187591 bp, 180 predicted proteins | sample MGYA00237870_ERZ529317 | MGnify/ENA primary metagenome ERZ529317 (study PRJEB26369, sample SAMN03142812) | marine sediment metagenome | biome: marine; feature: borehole; material: sediment... | reverse complement strand
TGAGCTGGGTTTAGACCGTCGTGAGACAGGTCGGTTGCTATCTAACGGGGGTGTCTGGGAGGCTGAGGGGAAGGAGGCTCTAGTACGAGAGGAACGAGCCTCCGGCGCCACTGGTTTACCGGTTGTTCGGCAGAGCACTGCCGGGCAGCTACGCGCTACGCGGTTAAAGGCTGAAAGCATCTAAGCCTGAAACCGCCCCTGAAAAGAGCCTCCCTTAAGGGCACTCGTAGAAGACGAGGTTGATAGGACCGGGGTGTAAGCGGGAAGGCAACGACCCGTTCAGCCCGCGGTCACTAACGCCCGTGCCGGTATAGCTTGGCTGGTTCCAGGTACATGCTGGGAGGTGGACCTCACATGGTTTCTGGAGTTTTATTTTTGTCTTTTCTTCTTGATCTTTTTCTCAGTGTTGTTCTTGATGATTACCGGAAAGTATTTATAGCCAGTAAAAGAACTTAATATGCGGAGATGTATAAACTCTTGTTTATATATTTCTTGAAAAATTGGAGGAAAGTGAATGAACATCTATGTTGGAAATCTACCATTTGATGTCAAAGAAGATGACCTGAGAAAGGTTTTTGAAAACTATGGAAGCGTAGAATCCGTAAATATTATAAAAGACAGGTTCTCAGGTAGATCGAGAGGGTTTGCATTTGTTGAGATGCCTGTTGAGAATGAAGCAAAGGCAGCGATAGATGCAATCGATGGAAGCCAGTTCAGTGGTAGAGAAATCAAAGTTAATGTTGCTAAGCCAAGAAGCGAATCAAGACAGAAGAGATACTGATATATTGATAGCTTCAGAATTGGCTGATCAAGTTTTAACTACTATATTTTTATTTTTATTCAAGCAATTTTGCAGTCTGAATTTTACTGCTTAGTTTAGTCATTTACCATAAATTTAATAAACTTAACAGAGAATAATTAAATTGTACCTTCAAGCCAGGGTGGCAGAGGGGCTATGCGGTGGACTGCAGATCCACTTTACCCCGGTTCGAATCCGGGCCCTGGCTCTCTTGTTTCTGTTATAATCCTTTTCATGACTTTTAGCGTGGCGTTTTGGATTGACAATGAAGTAAAACAGTGCACAATTCAGAGAGGATTTAGCTCATCGAGAAAGTGTTTTCTTTGGATACTCTTTTGCAATTAGGATTTACACTCGCATGAATTCTTTTGGGTTTTATATTGTTAAAATATTATTAATTCAGGTAAACTTATTAGGAATGAATGTTTAGAATAAATGAGGTGAAAAAATGAACAATTCAAAAGAATTCTCCCCAGGTGAGATATATGAGCCATCAGAAGAAACCAGAAGGCATGCATGGGTTAACAATGAAAGGATTTATGAAATGGCTCAGGATTACCTTACACTTTGGGATGAAGTAGCAAAGAACGATATTGAGTGGTTTGAGCCCTATGAAAGTGTGCTCGATGACAGCAATGCTCCATTTTACAGATGGTATGTTGGTGGGAAGATCAATATAACCCACAACTGCATAGACAGGCATATAGATTCCAAAGGGGACAAGACAGCAATAATATGGCAGGGAGAGCCTGAAAACGAGAAAGAAAGGATAACTTACCACGAGCTCTACCGGAGAGTTTGCAGGTTTGCCAACGCCCTCAGAACGCTTGGTGTGCAGGAGGAAGATGTAGTCACAATCTACATGGGGATGGTGCCAGAGTTGCTGATTGCGATGCTTGCATGCGCCAGAATTGGTGCGATTCATAACGTGGTTTTTGGAGGTTTTTCCTCGACGGCTCTGAGAGAGAGGATAAACGATGCTAACGCCAAAGTAGTTGTAACGATGGATGGCTACTACAGAAGGGGTAAGGTCATCGAAACTAAGCGCATCGTTGATAAAGCTCTGGAAGCTTGTAGCGTTGAGAGCGTTGTTGTGATTGAGAGGGTCGGCAATGGAGCGAGTATGGTCGATGGAAGAGATATCTGGTGGCATGAACTGGAAGAAGGTTTACCAGATGAGTGTGAATGCAAAGCTCTCGACAGCGAACACGCGTTGTTCATTCTATATACATCCGGCACGACTGGCAAGCCGAAAGGTGTTTTGCACGTTCATGGAGGTTACAACGTTGGTACCCACATTACAACCAAGTGGGTATTCGACTTGAAAGATAGAGACGTATTCTGGTGCACCGCTGACATAGGGTGGATTACTGGCCACAGTTATGTTGTTTACGGTCCTCTTTCAGTTGGCGCGACCATTTTAATTTATGAAGGTGCCCCTGATTACCCTCAACCAGACAGGTGGTGGAACATTATTGAGCAGTATGGTGTGACCGTTTTCTACACTGCCCCCACTGCAATACGCTACTTCATGAAACTCAGCGAGGAATGGCTAAAGAAGCACGATCTGTCCTCGTTGCGTCTGCTTGGAACAGTCGGCGAAACGATAGACCCAGAGGCTTGGAAGTGGTACTACAGGTATGTGGGAAGTGAGCGCTGCCCTGTCATTGACACATGGTGGCAGACAGAAACAGGCATGGTCATAATAGCCCCTTTGCCCGGCATAACAAAGCTCAAGCCCGGTTCTGTAACGCTGCCCTTCCCAGGAATTTTAGTGGATATATGTGATGAGAAAGGAAATCCAGCAGATAGCGGAGAGCTCGTGATAACGAATCCGTGGCCAGCAATGTTCAGAAATCTGTGGGGTGAACCAGAAAGATTTGCCAAACAGTACTGGCGGTCAAATGGCTCAGGCAAACTCATCTACTTTACAGGGGATGGAGCAAGGAAGGATGGAGACGGATACTACTGGATAATAGGAAGGATTGATGAGGTTCTGAAGGTCAGCGGTCACAGGCTTGGGAGTGCTGAAATTGAAAGTGCGCTCATATCTCATGAAGCTGTAAGCGAGGCTGCCGTTGTTGGTAAGCCTCACGAAATCAAGGGAGAAACACCAGTCGCATTTGTAGTCCTTAAGACAGGCTACAAGCCGAGCGTCGAACTCAAAAAAGACCTTAAAACGCATGTTAAAAACGAAATAGGTGCAATAGCGGTTCCTGAAGAGATATACTTCGTCGAACAGCTACCAAAAACGAGAAGTGGAAAGATAGTGCGTAGAATTCTACTCGCTATCGAGAAGGGCGAGAAAATAGGAGATATCACAACTCTTGAAGACATTACAGTTGTTGAGAAGATTAAGAATGTTAAGGGGGCAAAATAAATTAAAACAAATTATCTAAGTGATAAAGCGTCAGTTTACCAACTGAACTCGAATCCCATCCCAGATTTTTTAGTAGCAATGTCATCTTTTAATGTCATGACATTAATATGATATTGTTATGATACTTCCTTTCTCCAAGATAATAGGAGAGCTGAAGAATATCCTGAGATCTCTCTACGCAGCTGAATAGCTAATATTCCCAGCAATTATTTGTAAATCGCATTTTGCAGGGCTGTGGATAAAAATATTAAAAATCGATGCCTAGTTATCAAAGAACCTCCTCGTAAAACCTTTGCACCATTCTCTTATCCAGTACAAGCTCTTTGTCCTTTATTACTTGTCTTTCGAGCTTATTTAAGGTTGCATGAATTGCAAACTCCACACCCCAACTTTCACCAGTAACAAAGAATACTCCATGATCGCTCCTTAATCTCATCATCACGTGAATGAGGGGTATTCTTCTGTAGTACAATTTGAGCTTCTTTACACAAACAAATAAATGGGCTTTCCCAAGAGAGCCCTTGAGCTTCCCCAAAAACTTGTTTAGTTCGTCTAAGAGTTTTTCTATTTCAGAATCATCTAAAACTATACCCTTTGTGATAATCTGCACTTCATACTCTTTTGGAATGGTAGTTTTTAAGTAATATTCTAGAAGGTCCTTCTTTACAACTATCCCCTCAGGAATGCTGCCCTTTATAACTACGAGACTAGATACATCATTCTCAATCATCAAGCCAATAGCTTTGGCAATTGTGTCACCTCTTTCAACTGTTATAACCGGATGACTCATTATACCTTCAACCATTACTGAAAGCGTTTTTTCTTTTTCTTTCATGCTCAGATACCCAAGCCTATCATCTTTTCCCAAAGACACGACTCTATCTATTATATCCTTGCCGGTAACGATTCCAACAACTTTATTTCCATCATCAACTACAACAACTCTGCTAATGCCATGATTTCTCATAGTAGCCAGAGCTTTGGATATGCCATCGTACATTTTCACAGTGATAACTTCTGGATTCATAACATCCCCGATCTCAACATTTTCAAATTCCTGTTTTATTTTTTGTAGAAAATCATTAATGTGAATAACCCCAAATCCTCCGTTGAGCTTTATAAGAACAAAGGGTGTGGAATCCTCTATAAATCTTCTTGTCACTTTCTCTGATGTTAGTTCATCAAGGCGAACGATTCCAGTTTTCGCAAGGAACTTCTTGATTTTTGTTTCATAGGGGTTCGTCATCAAGCTACCCCTAATTAGATCCTTTTCTTTTACAACTCCAATGATTTCGCCATCTTCTTCAACCAATAGGGCTCTTTCATGTTTGGACTCACCCAACATTGAAATTACCTTCGAAAGCGTTTCACTTGCGCTAATAACGTCATAATCGTCTCTAATGACCTCCTTTAATTCCTCGACATCCATCTCATTCCACCTTCTTGTAATTTATAATATAAAACTACAAAGTATAAAAATGTGGCTATTTATTATCTAATTTAATTTATAATAATTTTCAAAAAATCTGAAAGTGTAACATCAGCAAGATTTTTGCCGAGACGCACGGGATATTCACTAATTTGTAGATTGAAATTATGATTTAGGTAAATATCTCTACAGTGCCAATACTCGAAAAACGGTGACAATGTAAGAGAGATGTTGCAAAAAGAGTTGCTAAGGACTTTGTTTACAGAATCATTACATTGGTAATTGGCTATATTTCAGAGTTGATGCAATCAATATTCTAACCAGATTGCTCAAACCAGCAGAGTTTACAGTTCCGAAGATAGTTGCAATCTGCTCCATTCACTAAGCTCAGCATCGGCTAAGGACTTATTTTTGGGGCAAAATTATTATTTAATCAATAGACAATATAATAGATGGATAAAGAAATCGAATGGTATAGGACTCCAATTTCGGAAATTTTTAAGCTCGCTAAAAGCTCACCTCAAGGTATAACAGATGAAGAAGCCGCAAAACGGCTTATATTATATGGATATAATGAAATTAAAGAAGAGAAGAAAATTAGCGAGATTTTAAGGTTTCTTTCTCACTTTAACGATCCTCTAATTTACATTTTGATGATAGCCGGTTTGATAACGATATTTCTTCGTCGATATGTGGATACAACCATAATATTCCTAGTCGTGCTAATAAATGCAGTAATGGGCTATATTCAGGAAAGAAAAGCAGAAAAAACAATTGAATCTTTAAGGAAGATAGTAGAGGTTAGAGCAAGGGTAATAAGAAAGGTCGAAAAAGATATTCCCGCAAAAGAGCTCGTTCCTGGAGATGTAATAATACTTGAAGCTGGAATGAAGGTTCCAGCAGATGCAAGGCTTTTTGAAGTTAAAAATCTAACCGTCGATGAATCTTTGCTAACAGGTGAATCAACATCAGTTGAAAAATTCTCTGAAACCATTCTGAAGAGGACGGCTGTTGAAAGAAACAACATGGTTTTTGCCGGAACGCTTGTTCTTGAAGGCTACGGAAAAGCGGTTGTTGTTGCTACTGGCGAGAATACTGAGTTAGGTAAGATCGCAAAGACTGTTAAAATAGAAAAAGGTGTTGAAACGCCTTTGCTACGTAGGATAAAGCGTCTTGGTAAATTTATTTTCTTTATAATCGTTGCAGTATCAATCTTAAATTTTATAATTGGTGTGTTAAGAGGTTACGACCCTACATTCATGTTCTTAGCCTCCGTTAGCTTAGCTGTTGCGGCAATTCCTGAAAGCTTGCCTGCTCTTGTGACAATGAGCCTTGCAATTGGTGTTAAAGATATGGCAAAAAGAAAAGCTATAGTTAGAAAGCTACCAGCTGTAGAAACCCTAGGAAGTGTTACGACGATATGCACGGACAAAACTGGAACACTTACCCAGAACAAAATGAAGGTAATAAGAATATTTGCTGGAGGGAAAGAATATGATGTCGAGAGTAATGCTTCTATTCTCAGCAGAGAAGAACTCGCGAAACATCCCGAGGTGTATCTCACAATAAAGGCTGGCTACATATGTAATACAGCAATTTATTTTTTAAAAAATGGAGAAGCTATAACGAGCGGGGATCCGACTGAAGTAGCCCTTCTTGAAGTTGCATCGCTGGCAGGAATTAAAAAACAGTTCAAGATAATTGACGAAGTTCCGTTTGATCCTGCATTACGCTATATGGCAACTGCAGTAAGAGAAGGAGAATTCGTGGAAATCTATGTAAAAGGTTCGGCAGAAAGAGTTCTTTTAATGTGCAGATGGGCTTTAGTGGAAGGAAGAATAGTAGAGCTTGATGAACATAACATTCACAAGATAGCATCAGAGTTTGCCCTTCAGGGTTTAAGGGTTCTGGCGTTTGCATACAAGTTCGTTGACTTAGAAGAATTTGGTAGTATTGAAGATAATCTTGACGATCTAATCTTCCTCGGTCTTCAATGCATGATCGATCCTCCAAGGGAGGAATGTTATGAAGCGATCAGGAAGTGCAAGGACGCTGGTGTAAGGGTCATCATGATAACTGGAGATCATCCAAATACTGCATCATTTATTGCAAAAGAGCTTAACATTGATGGCAGTGTTATAACGGGTGACAAAATCGAAAAAATGAACGATGAAGAGCTTAAAGAGGTATTAAAGAAAACAAACGTATTTGCAAGAATCTTGCCAAAAATGAAGCTGAGAATAGTCAAATTATTACAGGAAATGAGCGAAACAGTTGCAGTTACTGGAGATGGCGTAAATGACGCTCCTGCATTAAAGAGGGCTGATATTGGCGTTGCGATGGGTTCTGGTACGGAAGTGGCTAAGGAATCCGCTGAAATAATTTTGCTTGACGATAATTTTGCAACAATTGTAGAAGCCATTGATGAAGGTAGAAATGTTTTTAGAAAGATTCAAAAGATTCTTGCATGGCTGCTACCGACTAATGTTGGAGAGGGGCTGGTAGTTCTTGCAGCTTTTCTTTTGGGCATCGCACTTCCGATTTTACCTGTGCAGATACTCTGGATTAATACAGTTACGGCTGTGCTTTTGGGAACGACCTTAGTTTTTGAACCCAGAGAGCCAAATCTGCTTAAGCTCAAGCCGATAACTGGGGAGTTGCTGAATCCGGCGATTTTATTTAGGGTAATTTGGGTAGCTATGGTTTTGGTTGTATGTGCATACCTTCTGTATTTTAGATTTAGTGAGAACGAACTGATAGCCAGAACGATAGCAATGAATACGATAGTGTTTTTTGAAATATTCTACCTGTTGAGCGCAAGAAGCATCGATTTGAGCTTTATAAAAACTCTTAAGTTTAGGAATAGAGCCATATATTTGGGAATTCTCGCAACGATCGCTTTTCAGCTGGTAGCGACATATTCGCCTCACTTCAATGCAATTCTACACACTGCTCCGCTTGATGCAAGCATGTGGTTTGGAATTGTAACTGTATCTTCCTTAGTATTTCTCTTTGCTGAGCTGGAAAAATATATAAGAATAAATTTTTATAAAAAATTTCTTACCTGAAATTATAAATTGACTTTGGTCGCATTAAAAGCATAGATGTTGAAAGCTGGTAATAGAGCTGTAATTAATCATAAAAAGATCTGCAACAATATTCACTGCTACTGTTCGCATTTCCATATTGTATCTGAAGAGTCTGAAAATGAATATACTGCGTTAGAGGGGTAAGTTCCAGTCAGAATGGCCCCCCAAGAAGCGGCTTTGTTTTTGAACATTCGCCATATGGCGTCCTGTTCCTTTGTCTTCTTTGTATTTTTACTCATTTTAGTCATATTATTAGTAATTCTTTTCTTTTTCCTGCGCTTTCATGAACATCTTTAATCTTTGCAAAATCTTCTCACTCTTAAACAAATAGATCGGTGTATCCTCTACGTCTATTCCTGATGCATCTTCTACTCTGACATTACCGTAGATATCAGCCACATAAATTTCACTCCCTTCAATCGGGATTTTTCCAGGCTTCCAAACGACGTAAACTTTGTCTTCTTTTGTTTTAAATACATACACCCCTTCACTTGATTTTTCAACTCTATCAAAATCTCCAATAATATAAGCCATAACATGGGCAACTGGCTTGTAATCGAAGAACAGAACCTCTGCTCCATTCGCAAAAGCTCTTATTGCAGCTTTTGCAAACATGATGTCATCTTCTCTGCTCATATCACCCTTAGGTCCAACTTCTGTAACCCATATTGGCTTGCTAACCCCATATTTTTCAAGCAATTTTTTCAAATCATCCACGTTGAAATCATCTTTTTCATCCGCATAGGAATGTACTCCAGCAATATCAAAGTAATTTCCTCCTCCCAAAGAGTAAAATTCTTCCCACCATTCTATTGATTCTTTATCCAAAGTTGCTGCACCACCTAAAACTACTTTTGCTTCTGGATCAGCCTCTTTCACAGCTTCATAGGTAGCTTTTACGAGTTCAAAGTATTCCTTCCCGCTTCCTTGGAAGAAGCATTTGTAATCTTCACTTTGTGCTTCTGGCTCGTTAAGGATTTCCCAGTACTTTATAGGCTTTGTTAAGCCTGACATATCATTAAATCCATCTCCATCGTATCTCTCAACCAAGGCTTTAACAAATTCTTTATACGCTTGCATGTCGTATGGCTTATACCTGCTAGAAGGAAGTTCGGGAAAGTCTCGCTTCTCAACAAATCTGTCTATGTTGCCCCACTTCTCTTGGTCCCACTCTGCATAAGGCCAGATTGTTGCAAGAATGTTCAAGCCCATTGCCTGAGCTTCTCTAACCACCTCATCAACTTCGCTAAAATCATATTTTCCTCTCTCTGGCTCAATTTTATCCCATATAAAAGGACCAGGATGTGGTCTAACCCAGCCGAGGTTCAGATCGCTTATGGCTAAAGGATCAAAACAAACGAAACCGAATCTATCTGCTAATGGGACATTCTGAGGCATACTCCTGAGCACACTCTTCTCTTCACCTGAGGCTTCTGGTGGCGGAGGCGAAGGTATGTGATAGTATATCACAAACTTCTCGTTAAGTTTTATTACACAGGGGGCATCGGCATTCTCTAAAATTAGTTTTTCTCCAGTAAAGTTGATACCATCCTTGGAGGTGGAGAGATATACATTTATACCTTCTTCCGGACTATCTGGAACCTTGGTATAGTAAAGCCTGTACTCATTGTCAGTTTTTAAAACAAAAGCTACAGAAACTCTTTCCATTATTTTGCCCCAATCCTTAGTAATGCTCACACCATCTACACTATCAAATGCGTAGAGATTGTCCTTATCTGAGTAATATATCCTAAACCCATTTTCTATTCTGATAGCTGCAACATCTGAGAGTTTTTCTTTTGACAGTATCTTTCGTTCTTTCTTCCAAAGAATACCATCAGTTGAAATAGCTGTTAGTAAACTGTTTCTTCCCCATCCCCCAGGAATGTCTTCTTCCCAACCAACATAGTACATCCTGAAAAGATTCTCAGATATCTGGATGACTGCAGGATCAACTGCACCGTATTTGTCATACTCGTCCCCTTTTTCGATAACCACTTGAGAATTGTGGAAATGGATACCGTCTTCAGACTCAGCAATCCTTATTTCATCCTCTCCGGGGATTACATAATACATAAGAAATTTCCCATTAACTTTCAAAACTTCTGGAACGGATCCTTGAATGACTTTTTCTGATTCAGAAAAGTGAATGCCATCCTTTGAAGTTGCTGCCAATATAAAAGGAGCCTCAGATGAAGGTTTTTCTCCAGCCTATATGCTTTTCCAAATTATTGTTCATAATACACCCGGAAACGGAGATGATCAGTATGATGGGGATTACAACCGCTGCGACTTTCCAAGTTAAATTCATCTTTTCATCCCCCAACACTCAACCTTCAACAACTATGATATTATTTTTCATATTCATTTTTATTAGACTTTTTCCGATTATATTCATTTTGTCATAATTTCGGACAACTTTTTGCGGATATTGTCATAGACGAATTTGGATCGCGAATATTTGGAAAATGAGGGGAAGTCTCAAAATATTAGATTTCACTCGAGAATTGATGGGGTTTGAAGAATAAAAAATACACCATCGCTTTTCCATGACTTTGTTACTATCTGCCCCCAATCTATCAGAGTGCAAAAAAGGAAAAAAATTAAATCTCAAAATGTAATTCCAGTTAGACTTGGTACTGTCACACCAATTTTATGTTAAATTTTATATTAACGCCCTGCAGTCTGGTTTAGCTTATTGATGGTGTCCCCAAGCCTTTCAATGTACTCACCAAACCCGGTCCAGTTACCAGCCCCTGCCTCCTCTCTCGCCCTGTTGTAAAGCTCAACCAATTGCCTCACAAGATCCTGAACACTCTCCTCCTCAACGATTTCAGGAGCTTCCTCACCAAATACAGCTATCAAAGCCTCGTCAAGTGTTGGTCTCATCGCAAGCACATCTTTGTAAACAACTATAACACCCCTAAGCTCCGGAATCTGAGCGTTTACAGCCCTCAGATAGATGGGCTCTATGTATAGTATTGAGTTCTCTATAGGAATAACAAGCAAATTACCTCTTATTACCTTCGACCCAACCTGTCCCCAGAGGGTGAATAACTGGGAGATTTCAGCATTCTGATCTATTCTCGCTTCTATCTGCATGGGACCATAAATCAGCTGACCTTTCGGAAATTCATACAGCCTTAACTCACCGTAATTCTCATCGCATCTTGCTGCCATCCAAGCAATTATATTATCCCTTCCCTTTGGATTAAACGGAAGCATTAGCAAGAACTCCGGTTTGTCGTTTCCGGGTAGGGTTAGTATAACATAGTAAGGTTCCATTCCTATTCTGGTATCCTCAAAAATCTCCTGTGGGATTACCCATACATCTTCACGATTGTAGAATGTTTTGGCATCATCCATGTGGAAGGTTGCGTAAATGTTTGCTTGAACTTCAAACAGATCAACCGGATATCTTATGTGGGCCCTCTCTTCCTTACTCATTTTGTCTGCTGAGATGAAAAGATCCGGAAATGCTTTCATCAAAACCCTAATCACCGGCTCTTCCTGAATAACATAGAATTTGGGGGTTCCGTTGTAGGTATCTACAAAAACCTTAACCGGATTTCGAACATAGTTAAATGTCGGATATTTTGCAGAGTACGGGAACTTGTCAAGAGTCGTATACGAATCGATTATCCAGTACTGCTTTCCATCTATTACGGCAATATAGGGGTCTTTGTCATACACGAGGAAGGGTGCTATCGTCGATATTCTATCTATTATATTCCTGTGAAACATCAGACTGCTTTCAGCTGTGATGTAATTGCTCAGCAGAAAACTAATGTCGGCAAATTTTATTGAGTATATAAGCTTTTTAAAGTACGAATCGAGCTTAACCCCGCCGGAACCGTTGTAAGTTGTTAGGATATTGCCTTCACCTAGAGGGTAGTCAAATTCCTTCTGTTTGGTTTTAACGATCACATAATTTGTTGTCAGCTCACCGTAGTATATCTCTGGCCTTTCGATAGCTATTTTTCCCTTTGGAGGGATATCCTCAATTATCAGATCAGGCAACCCCACCTTGGTTACAGAATTCACCGGCGAGGCAACAACACCATAACCATGAGTAAATATCAGATGCTCGTTAAGCCATGTTTTCGCTCTCGGCGATAGCAAATCGATTGATAGCTCCCTTGTGGAGATCATTATCTGCGTGTACCTTCCATCGATGTAGTAACGATCTACATCAACATCATTTATGAAATAATAGGTTCTTATCTGCTGCATCTGCCTGTAAACGCTGAGCAAAGGACGATGATCCCAGATTCTGATATTATCTATAGTACCACGATTTCTCTCAATTGTATCGACGCTGAGGTTGTCTTCAGCAGAATAGTACATCTTCTTAACGTCCAAGCCATAAGCGAGTCTCGTAAAGTTGATTCCATATCGTATGTATTCCTCCTCCCTAGCAAGTTCATTCGGCTCAACTTTAAGCCTCTGAACCACAGCAGGCACAACGACAATTGAAATGAGTATCACGACTATCAGAACGGAGAAAAGTATGGGCATCGCATTGATGTTTCGTTTATAGCCGAAATAGATACTTCCTGCAGCGAAAAGAAGCGAAAATATCGCAACCAATCCCATCGCAGGAAGTCTTATGTACACATCCGTATAGCCAGCGCCCATCACAGCTCCACTTGGAGAAGTCAGCAAATCAAATCTCGCAAAGTAGAAGTATGCTGCTATGAAGATGAAGATGCCAGCTAAAAGCAGGGAGATGTGGACGTATCCTGCTTGAGGGAACTTATCCTTGAATTCATCAAAACTTTCTATCCATCTGAATACAAAACCATAGTAAGCTACTGAAATCAAGATGGTAAGCAAGAGCAATGCGAGGAAAAAGAAAAGTATACTCTGAATGAATGGAAGCTTGAAAACATAGAAAGAGACATCAAGCCCAAAAATCGGATCTTTAAGGTTGAAGTCAACTGAGTTCGTGAAGTAAACGTATTGCAACCATATGCGAGAAAAGAGTAGAGCTACTATTAGAGCCAGTAATATATTTACCCAGAATGGCAGTTTGAGAGGTTCACCAAGCTCATGGCTTACTCTTCGAAGAGCAAGGTGGTTGAGGCTGAACAGAACAAGAGCAGAAGCAAGAAAGATCACAAACAGGATGACTTTGTAATACAGTATGGCTATAAAGACGGAGTCGAGATTGAGGGACTCAAACCAGAGGAACTCCGTGTAAAGATGTAAGGCGATACTTAGAGAAACCAAAAGTGCAACAAATATAACTGGAATTATTCTCACATCTTTTATTATTTCGAATTTTTTCTCCATTCTTAAAAAATGTCTTTGTAGTATTTATTTTTTACTCTATTTTATTCAGGATTAAAATAATATATCTAACTAATATATGTGCTCGTTCCTATATGATGGCAAGTGTATGTGGATGGTAGATTATTTGGAAAATAGGAATATCTGCTTAAATTTGGGAAGATTTGATGTTGAAGAGGTTAGTTGGATGGTGAAGAAAAATTTGACCTTATTTATGTTTTTCTCATCCATACGACACTTTATCACTTTCGCTATTAGACAAAATTTTTTTATGTATCAAAAATTGACTACAGCTAATTGAATATTGAAAGGAAGCACTCTTCAGCTACACACCCTTTCGAGCTAAGTTCAGGCATCGACCTACTTTTAAGATTTCAATATATGTTGTTTGTAGAATTCAGAAAATATTGCTAAAATTCTGTTTTAGCCACTCTATAATCTTGCTTAGCTTTTTGTAGTACTCTGCAAGCCGCAATATGGAATTACCCAAAAGATTATATTACTTGAGATGCTTGTACTATTGGAGGCGAAGGTTAAGTTATAAGACCGAAAACCTACGGGGGTTTTCTAAGTCATAGGATTTTAACTGAGAGTAAGGTGACTTACTCGTTGTTGATGGTAACATCCACCAACAATGCCTCCTATTTTATACAGGATACTATTTTTCTGAACTTAAAATGCTGAACCAGTTTCTGACATCTGAAGGCTGGAAAACCTTAGAGTTTGGCTTGCTGCTTGCTTTTGGTGGCCATACAATAAATAAGAACTTCAAATGTGGATCGTTGGCACATGGAGAAACTTTAATCTGTGCTTATTTCTGAAAGTCGAAAGGGCTTCGAACCTAAGGGTCAGTTATCCGGGTTCTGGCACATATCATTATCATTGTTTGTCAAATCATCCTCTGTATCTCCTCCTCTTTAACGCAGCAGCAATAGCTATGAGAGCAGCCAAAAAGGCAGCAACATAGTATTCTACACCTATCATGCCGCTTTCGCCGACCGTGATGTAGAAGTAAATGGTCTCAACTCTCTCATCTCCGCTGGCATCCTTGGCACTCACCCTCATCTCCATTCTGTAGATTGTGTCTGTTATCACATCCTCGTCCACATCAACCTTGAATTTTATAACTCCTGCCTCCCCGGAGTTAAGGGATTGCAGATAAGCATCGGGAACCTTAACAAGTATCCCGGGACTCGGTTTTACCTGGGCATGGATATCTCTTGCAAGATCTCCTCTGTTGATGAGTTTGACCTCAACAATCTGATCATCAATTCCAGCATAGAGTGTCTGGTTGCATTCTGCTTCAAAATCTGGCACAGGCTTGATGTGAATTGAAACTTCATCTAAAAGCTCACTTTCTGAAGGATAGGGAGAGAGTAGCCTGTAAGAACCGCTGATCTGAATGCTGTAAAATCCAAATCCAGCGTCATCGTCTATCTCCACGGGCACCTTAATGTTTCTGACCTCTCCAGGCATGAGGTAACCTAGAGGAACCCCATCAATTTTTACATCAATTCCTTCGGGCTGTGAGAACTGGAGTATGAGGGATGAAACGGGGTAGCTGAAGCTGTTCATCACAAAAACATCTATAAAACCCTTCTCTCCTCTCTCAAACTCGTTATTTCCTGTGGATATCAAAATACCGCTGCTTAAAGACTGAAAGATTACAGCAAACTCCTCTAAACTCTTTGCCTTCACCCACTGGCTGCCGGTAAAGTACTCGTAGCTTATGTTGGCTCTGACAAGGTAGCTTCCAGCTCTGTCAGCCTTTACGCTGAAGGAAACTGTCTGCATTCCTGCTGATGGGAGTGACGGAATGTAGGCTTTTTGAGGGTCAAGAACATCTATATCTCCATCGAGTGTTATCTCCACAGCCTTTGCAACCCCATTACCCTCATTCACGACATTAATTGTGAGTTGGCTAATCTCTGCTGTGTAGAATGTGGATCTTACAGGGAACAGTTTTATAATTGGCTCAACCCTCTGTGCAACTTCAATTTCAACTGGAAACTTAACCTCTTTTTTCTCGTAGAAGTACTTTGTTTTGTTCAAATCAACATAAACACTCCTCACTCTCTCATATTCCACATGCAGTGTTAATACATGCTTTCCTGTTGTGTTTGGAGGTATAAGGATGAGGAAGGAAGCGGTTTGCATGTTTTGAGCAGGGAGAACAGGGATAAGAACCCTTCCGGAAATTGCTTCCACGATCCCGTCTCCTTCAAGCCAGGCTGTGAGGTTGTAAGCATTGAGAGAGACATTATACAGAATCTCTTTTTCAGCATCTCCACTTTTGATTTCTCCGTATTTTGCGGTGTTGGCGATAATTACCTGCAGGTTGTAACTCTGCCCTGCAGGTACGATTTTGCTTCCAGCAGCATATACATTGATTTGAGGCTCATCCCACGCATAAGCTGCTTTTGAAGGAGCTAATAGCTGAGCTAAAATTATAAGAACCAGAACAAAAATCAACCATCTCATCAGGAACCACCTCCCGTACTTATTTTTCTCCTCAAAAGGCGAGTGGCGAGGAGAGTTGTGAGCAGGGTGTAGAAAACCAGCACACCAACATAGGGATAGACAACATCCAGCCCATTACCCTTTATCATAATGTTTCTGAAGGCGATATTTGCATATGTGAGGGGAATGAAGTATGCAATAAGCCTTGCAATCTCAGGCATGCTCTCAAGAGGATAAAAGAATCCGGATAGGAAGATACTCACTATCGCCATCAGCATACTAGCCTGAATTCCCTGCAGTTGCGTTGCGGATACTGCGGAAATTGCCAGGCCAAGGCCAATCGAACCAGTCAAAAAAAGAAGCTGGACAGCAAAGAGGAGCAATATGCTGCCCCTCACTTCCACATTGAAAAGGTAATGGGAAATGAGCATAACATTGAAGATGTCCACAACAATTATGCCTGTTATAGCTAAGAATTTGCCTGCAATTAAATCTACGCTCCTCAATGGAGTTGCCATAATAAGTTCCAGAGTCCCTTCCTCTCGTTCTCTGGCAATGGAGCTGGCTGAGAGAATCAAACCGAGCATCTGGATTACCACACCGATTATGGCTGGAGCGATGAAGTCGATCATCCTTGTTTTGGTGGTGAATATGTAGCGCTGTTCAACAGAAATCCCTCCGTTAAGCTCCCTCGAAAGAGAGGATGAAATTCTCTCAATTAAATTGAGGGCAGTTATGGCTACATTGAAGTTCGATTCGTCAACAAAAACCTCTATTTTCCCTTTATTCAGAACATCATTGGCAAATCCTTCAGGTATGTGGATTGCTACCTGAATATCTCCCCGCTTGATCATCTCCACGGCTTCGCTGGTTGTGGCAGCAAAATATCGTAGATCGAGGATCTCGGTGGATGAGATGGCTGAGATTATCTGTTTGGATGCAACGCTGGAGTCATCATCTATTATTACAGCAGGAACGTTCTTTATTTCACCTGAGAAAGCGTATCCAAATACTGTAATCAGAATGATGGGCTGCATTATTAAAATTGCAAGTAGCCTTTTCTCTCTTACCACCACCTTCAATTCCTTCACAAATACTGCTAAGGTCTCCCTGTTACCCATTCTCACCACCAATAAACTTCAGAAAAGCATCTTCCAGCGTAAGCTTCTTTGTCTCTGCGTATGTAACGGGCAAGTTGTGCTTTCTGAGAATCTCAACAACCGATGGAAGAGTTTTGGCGGAATTCTCAACCAGAACAGCAATCTTATCCTCTACAACTTCAGAATTAAATCCGAAACTTTTGAGAATTCTCAAAGCTTCCTGTTTTTTTATCGAATCAATAAGGATGAGTTCTCCTCCTAAAGCACGTCTTTTTATTTCATCTGCATTGCCTTCAGCCATTTTCGCACCATTTCGCATCACAATCAGTCTGTGACAATTTTCAGCCTCATCCATGTAATGGGTTGTAACGAGAATCGTTTTTCCCTCTTTGTTAAGATCTCTGAAGTGCTCCCAGAATGCCCTTCGCAAAGGTGGATCGACGCCAGCGGTGGGCTCATCGAGAATGAGCATCTCCGGATCGTGAATCATTGAACAGGCGAGCATCAGCCTTTGCTTCATTCCTCCACTCAGATTTTTTACCAGTTTATCCTTCCATCTCTCAAGCTCTGCTATTCGCAGCAACTCGTCCATTCTTCTGCTCATTTCACTCTTTTCAACACCGTAGATGGATGCAAAAAACCGCATATTTTCTTCGACGGTCAGATTCTGATACAGAGAAAAGCTCTGAGGCATGTAGCCTATCTTTCTTCTGACTTCTACACTGCTTACATCTTCTCCGGCTATCTCTATTCTGCCTTCGAAGGATACGAGGCCAAGAATGGCTTTTATTGTGGTGCTCTTGCCAGCTCCGTTTGGACCGAGCATTCCAAGGATCTCTCCCTCCTTAACCTGAAAGCTGAGCTTGTTGACTGCTACAAACTCTCCGTATCTAACTGTTAGGTTTTCGATCACCAACTTTGCCTTGGGCATGCTTATTACTTATAATCGAAAAAAACTATTTAAATCTGTTGTAACTGAAATAGTAACAATGTTTGAGGATGTTGTGACGAAGCTTGTGAGACTTGGATTAAGGGAATACGAGGCGAAGGTTTACGCTGCATTAGTAGGGCTTGGAGAGGGAACGGCAAGACAGATCCATGAAGCAAGCGGTGTTCCACGCCCCCGGGTTTACGATGTTCTGGAAGAGTTGTCCATGAAAGGCTTTGTGGAAGTAAGACACGGAACCCCTGTGAGCTACAAGGCTGTGGAGCCCAGTAAGGTTATATCCAAGCTTAGGGAGGATTTCGTAGCCACATCTCAGGAAGTTGTGGTAGAACTTGAGAAGTTAAATCTGGATTCGGTGAGAAAGGCATCACCGATATGGTATGTGAGGGGAAGGTGGAGTATTAAGAGCAGGGTTGAAGATCTGATCGAGAGAGTTGACAGAGAGCTGATTGTACTGTGTAATAAGACGGATTTGCTGAAGGAATTTTCCGGGAAGATAAGAGAAATTTCCTACGAGAAGTCAGTTATCTGCCTGATGGTGAGAGGGGATAAAGAGCTGATAAAACAGCTGGGAAATGCAGATGTCAGAGAGCTGGTTGAAATTGGTGATTTCATAAACGAGGTGTTTCAGGGAAGGGCGTTCAGGGGTGTGATAGAAGTAGATGGTGTGAAATATGTCGTGGAATACCTTTTCATAGCTGATGGTAAGGAGTCGATGCTTATTTATGAAGTCAATGGGGAGAGAATGGCCATATCAATCAAACTGCCCATCATTACGTTCATACAGAGGATGTTTCTCAAGAGGATTATTGACAGTTCCAGAAGGATCGTCTGAATGTGTTTCCAGTTGGTATGGATGTACTTCCCTTATGGGATCCATACCCTGACAAGTTTATGGTGAGGAATGGATTAACCAATATCTTTTGCAAACCATCTTAGGCACCGCTCGGTATGATTCTGATTATTTCGAAGCAAATTTTCAAAATCTGGGCTAACTTATTCTCTCACCTTCATCTCCCCATCCTTCGGCAGGATCATCGCAAACATCAAGGCAACGAGAACAATTGCAGTCAAAAAAGCAAGATAAACCCTTGCATTGGAGATAAAGCTTGTTGCAGCGAGCATTAAGGCAACAGAAATCGCTCTGCTAATCAGCCCAACGAAACCGGTAGCACTGCCATGAACCTCTTTTTCGTGAAACTTCCCTATCCAGTCCATTATTATGGGATATGCGGGGAGCATCAAGAATCCACTAACTGCAAGGAAAGCGAAGAGCATAAGCTCATTAACAGTCAGCGCAAGGATTGCGAACAGAACTGTAATGATCGGTATGACTGTCCGCAGATAACGAGTTCTCAAATTCTTCCTCGATATTCTGTCGGGGATGATAACAACACCTGCCAGTCCGGCAATTATCGCAAGAGCTACCGCATCTCCGGCAATACTCTCGAGCCCCTCTGACTTCAAAGCTGGCTGCAGCCATGTTGCAAGATTGTCGAAAGCTGCAACTCCAAGTCCAAGAATTATGCCAATAATCCACAGATCCCTCCTTCCAATCACCCCTCTCAGATTCAGGCTTCTCTTCTCTGCTGTTCTCTCTTCAATTGCCGGAATTCCAGCTAAGAAGAGCAGCAGACCCAGAACTGAAATGATGGCTGGTGGAAGAGCCACGAATAGTATTCCTCCTGAGCTATACAGTTCGAATCCAGAAAAGAGAGCAAAGACCGTTCCGAGATACATTGAAAGACTCAGTATTGAAACAAGCAAAGCTCTCCTCTCCTCATAGACTCTCGAGGCAAACGGAACAAAAGCGTTTAACAGAAAAGGCTGTCCAAAAGCTCCGGAGAGCTGGCACACAAGAAGCCACCAGTATGAGGATAGATTTACAAGCCTTCCAACACTGGCAATGAAGGTGAACAGCACTCCCAGACCAAGCCAGAGTTTGAACTTTTTATCCAAGAGAATGCCTGATGGCAGCGTTAGGATGAGAAAGAAAATAGGATAGGTTACAGCAAGAAATCCGATAAGCTCGACTGAAACGCCCAGTTCCTCGGCAGTGTATGTTACAATTGGTGAGAAGGTGACCCATATTGCCTGAGAAGCGAAAACGATAAGGACTAAGCCCGCTGTCAGAATCAGCCCCCTCACCTGTACCACCCAATGACTATCTCTTTGACAATTTCACTCGCGACCTCTTCTGGCAGGCTATCGAGCAGAATTGGAACGATGCTTGAATCAATCTTCCCCTCCTCAAAGTCCCTCAGAATTTCAGTAAAGCTACCTTTCTGTACCATTTCAATCAAACCATCAAGGTTTACTGATGCTCGCTCGTTAACAGCCTTTGAAGCATCCTGAAGGAATTCTTCAGCGACATCGTCATGTACTGGAGAGAGTGTAAGGTGAATGTTTGGTGGGATATTAAACTCCTTAAGACCCTTCTGCAAATGGAAATGCCACCCTCTCCCTCTCATTGCAGAAACAAAACTTAGTAGGTCTGTATTCTTGCTGTACATTGTTATGACGCTCGATTCTACTGGTGCGATGGACTCGAAGCCAAGCTTCTTCAGACCCCCATAGATCTTCTGTCTCGCGGAAAGAACCTTTTTTGCCAGACTCAGATAGCCCTCTTCCCCGAGGTATTTGATCACCGTATAGGCTGATGCAAGGGGTCCAACTGATCTTGAGGATAACACAGCAGCATTAACGAATATGTATCCGGGTGATGAGACATCCACATACATCGAGTGCTTCTTGAGTTCAGGATCTCTGAAGAGGATAATGGATGCTCCTTTGGGCGTATAGCCATATTTGTGGGCATCCATTGATATGGATGTGACCCCGTCGATTCTGAAATCGAATGGAGCAACTTTCTCTCCAGCTTTTTCAAAGAAAGGTAGGATGAACCCTCCAAGACAGGCATCGACATGCAGTAAAACTTTTTTGTCCTGTGCAATCTCTGCCACCTCTTTCACAGGATCAACGGTTCCATAGGACCAGTTTGGTGCCGATAATGCGATAAGTGCAGTTTTATCATTGATTGCCTCTTTTAAAGCCTCCACATCAGCCTTTTTATCTTCTGTTATTCCTGTTCTTCTGACCTTCACACCAAGATAGTGGGCAGCCTTGTAGAAAGATGGATGGATTGTTACAGGAACAATCATTTCTGGCACTCCATCACTGCCGAACTTTGCTTTGTAGTAGTCCCTTGCAGATTTTACAGATAGGAAAATACTCTCAGTCCCTCCGAATGTGAAAGTTCCGGTAACATTCTCGTCAGCGTTAACGAGTTTCTTGCAAAAAGCAACGACCTCTCTTTCGAAATGTATGGCACTCCTGAAAACGGTAAAGTCCAAGATATTTTTGTCATAAAATTTCAGCAGAGCCTCCTTAGCAATCTTTTTTAGCTCTTCATCTCCAGTCTCGTAAAAATATGCAAATAATCTGCCGGAGTAGGGGTTTAAGTCCTCTTTCTCTATTTCTTCGAGATGCTTGGAGAGGTGTGTCATGGAAAATATTGAACACTTTAAGATATAAAATTTCTTGAAATTTAATAATAAGTGGTCTGTTGATGAACTCAAACCATTGATGAATCCATTCTCGTAGTTTATCTCACATCTTCAGTTTATATCTACAATCCTTCGGCATTTGCAATCTTCTCTGATGAAAAGTGAGATAGCGATATGAATCCTTAACAGCTTCTTAAGTATAAATCGTATAAATCTGGAGAGTATGTTTTAAAAACGACTTTGGTATCATCAGCCATCACATTTATCATCACTGGCTTTTCTGTTTTGTTGGTCAGTGGGGAATATTGGTCCGTAGGGAAATACAAAATAACTCAAACTCCGGGTTTACTGAGCGGGTTTATAAAGTTACTTGACTTACTGAACCACTGGATTATTAAGCCAAGCTATTTAACCAACCAAAAAAATATTTATTCAGTGTTTGACTATCTGACTGCTAACTTATAATATGGCCCGGGTAGGGTAGCGGTCATCCTCTGGGACTGTGGATCCCAGGAGCCGGGTTCGAGTCCCGGTCCGGGCCCTTTCTATTCTGTCCGAGCCCTGTTATTTTCACAACACCCTCAATTTTAAGGGTTTTATTCTGGAGATTAATTTGTGCCCTCAATTGAACTGCATGATGCAGAGAGAAAGTTTGAACGACAGCTAATCCTTTTCGTAAGATTCTCCAAAAGGCTCAAAAGCATACATTTTAACAAACTTTGACAAGTTCGCTCTGCAAAAAGCTTGAGGAGATTGAGAGATATTCTGAATGGTTGGGAAGATTAATATACTTGTCCCCCAAACATTCTATTATGTGGGCAAAAGTTGATGCTAGGGGGAGACTGTATATCCCAAGGTCATTAAGGAGTAAAATTAGCAAAGAAGTGTACCTCGTAGAAGTTAAAGACGGAATATTGGTCATACCAAAACCTGAGGATCCGATAAAAGAGCTTGAAGAAATTGGTAGGGCAATTCCTCCTGATAAACCAGTGGATGAGATTAAGAAAGATATACTTAAACAAGCTATGGAGGAGCTTGAATGATCTATGCCGACACGGATTTTTTCATCGCTTTGCTCAAACCAACTGATTGGTTGAAGGATAAAGCCAAAAAAGCACTTGAGAGATATAAGGGGCAAATAACCACTTCCGAAGTTACATTTATCGAGCTTGCACTTCTGGCTAAAAGATACAACCTCGATCCAGTTAAGATCACAGCAAGCGTTATGGCAATATGTGAGATTGAAGATGATGCATTCCTCAAAGCAGCTATTTACATAAGAGATTATGGAGTTGGAGTGTTCGACGCATTCCATGCAGTTCATTGTAAAGGCAAAATCATTAGCTCTGACCGTGTTTTTGATAGAATTGGGGTAGATAGAGTTAAACTTGAGAAGATCGAAAAGTATTCCGAAGCATAAGTAATATATACATCTTAATCCGTATACAGAATATGTCAACAACTGTTTATAGTATACGAATTCCAAGGGAGATTCGTGACGCAATGGAGAAGACGAAAGACATTGATTGGCAAGAGGAGATTCGAAAAATGATAATAGATAGAGTTCGCCAGGAAACCAAAAGAAGGTTGCTGGAAGAGGCGAGAGAGTTGAGAAATAAGATGAAAAGCTCTAATATCTCTGAGATGATACGGGAGGATAGGGATGCCCGATAAAATCGTTCTCGATTCCAGTGTTATTGCAGCCATCTTCCTTAGGGAGGATGGTGTTAGCGAGGTTGCCGAAAAGATCGTTGAGGAATACAACTCCTATTATACACTCGACCTCTCCATTGCTGAAATAACAAATGTTGCTTGGAAGAAAGTCATGTTCGAGAAAGAACCTATTGAAATCGTTAAGGATGGATTGAGGATGTGTATTGAGTTCATAACCTCTGTTTGTGAAGTAGTTAATTCCGCTGAGCTTTATGATGCAGCCTTTAAAATTGCCATTGAAAAGAATATCAGTGCCTATGATTCTCTTTTTGCTGCTCTCTCAATTAAATACAATGCTCCACTTGCCACAGCAGATAAAAAGCTGCTCGAGAAAGTTGATAATGGAGTTCTTGTAAGACAAAAACAAAGAGTATAGAGGTCTGCCAATTTCAAAATCCAACACAAATGCCAGTCTTGTATTATCGCGGTGTCTTTGATTTCAATCTGAGCTTACTTGGTTTTTGATAGCATTAGTACATAAAAAGATCGTTGAGGGGAGATAACCAAATGGATTTGGACCCAAGCTTTGAGATTTTTGCTGTTTACTATCAAGTTCAGGACTGCTGTTGAGAGAGAAAATAAACTCTCACTGGAAAAAGTACTGGAAAATATATCTGCCGGATAGAATAATTATTAGAAAGCCAAGTATCAGTCTAATCTTTATTTCTGGAACATATTTCTGAAACTTTGCTCCTGTGTAAATTCCTGCAAGACCTCCTACGCCCAGCAGTCCCCCGATCGTTATATCCGGGGGAAAGCCGAGTGATGTGAAGCTGAGTATGCCAATCAGAGATGCAAAAAAAGTTCCAAGAAGGTTTGCTCCGGCAATCGTGTGGACAGGCAGGCGAAAGAAAGTAATGAGAAGTGGAGACATCAAAATTCCGCCACCAACACCATATGCACCACCCACAATCCCTATGAGCATCGCCGTAAGAAAGACTGGAAAGGGTGAAAAGGAATATTTCTCTTTCCAGAAATAGAAGATTATTCTACTGAAACTGGTTTTTTCAACTTTGATATCACCCTTCACACCTTTATGAGACTTTATTTTCTCATCAAACTTTTTCACCTCTTTCTCAGGCCTCAGAGCAGATTTCAGAAGCCTCAAAGCGATATAGAGTAGAACAAATCCTATGAAAAGTTTAAAGGTTTTGGGTTCAATCAGGTATGTTACTCTGAAAAGTGACCCGATATAAATTCCGGGAATGTAACCTAGGATTATTATAAAAGATAGTACCCAGAGCATTCTTTTCTCTCTGCTGAATCTGTATATGCCCCCTGGAATCGCTATAACATTGTAAAGAAAGTTTGTGGCATTTACAGATGGATTGACAAAGCCTAGGACACTCACCTGAAATGGTAGGAGTAGAAAAGCACCAGAAACTCCTGCCTGAGAGCAGACAAAACCTGTTATGAAGGCTACAAGAGGAATCAAAAGCAGTGAATAATCCATCTTTACACCTCTTCCGATCTTTACACTGAGAAATTTATATTTCTTTCCTTTTTATTTTTCCTCTCATCTGGTTCCTGAACTCATGGTTAGATAATAGTCGGAGTTCAGAAGATGGATACATGCGGGTGGAGTATGTGAAATTAAAGGACAGAGAACCCTTTATTATGGCTCACAGGTTATTTAGTATTCTCCATCAGTAAAACAAAAATTGAAAAAATCAGTTACTGATTAGTCACTCTTCTCCATAGACTGAGTAATAGATCAGCTCAACTATGTCCTTAACAGCAACTCTGTCATCTACCTTTTCGGTTTTCACACCATCTTCAAGCATCAGCATACAGAACGGACATGCAACAGCCATGATTTCTGCTCCACACTCTGCAGCCTCTATTGCTCTCACTCTTGCAGGCTGTATTTCTCCGGGGAAGTCTCCCACTATATTGCCTGCACCTCCACCACAGCATAGCGATAACTCCCTGTTGCTCTTCATCTCAACCAGTTCAATGCCCGGGATCGACATCAGAATTTCTCTCGGGAGGTCGTAGATCCCGTTGTATCTTCCAAGGAAACATGAATCATGGTATGTGACTTTCTTGTTTATCTCGTGTTTCAGTTCAATTTTTCCAGCCTTTATCGCGTCGTAGAGAATTTCAAGAAAGAGTTTCACATCATAGCCTTCGTATTCGTTTTTGAATGTGTTGAAGCAGTGTGGTGAGTGGGTGAAAAGCCTTTCAACACCGTACTTATCAAAAGTCCTGACATTTTCATCCATCAAAAGCTCAAAAAGCCCCTCTTCTCCAGCTCTTCTGACATCATTGCCGCAGCATCCCTCTTCTCTGCCCAGTATGGCGTAGTTTATGCCGATGTCATTCAGAAGTCTCACGAGTTTCTTTGAAATCTCAATGTTCCTGTTATCAAAGCTGTGTGCACATCCCACAAACCACAGCCATTCAAACTCGGGGTTATCTTTCACTTTTGGAACATCCCCATCGGCCTTCTTTAGCCAGTCTTCCCTTTTGAATTTCCCGAGTCCCCATGGATTCTTCTGTTTGTGAACATTTGAGAGGAAATCCCTGATATATGGTGGTGTTTTACCACTCTCTACAGCCAGTCTCTTCAGAGCTAGCATCACATCACTAGGATAAGCTTCTCTTGGACAGAGTTCGGTACAGAGTCTGCACTGGAGACAAAGCCACGCCTCTGGAGCATCTTCAAGTCTCTCTTCTATTCCAAGCTGAGAATAAAGAACGAATCTCCTCGGTAAATTCTCATCTGTTGTAGAGACAGGGCAAATTCCTGTACAGTTGCCACACTGGTAGCATTTAACAGCATTCTCAGCTCCGAATTCTTTCATAATCTCAAAATACTCTGGGTTTATCCTTGCCATTATCCACCCCCGGAAATATTTATCAGCCTGATTCTGGCTTTGCAACCTGACAGTGAAGCTTCCTTTAACAGTAAAAAAACTTTACTGATTTCCTGAACTGACGAACCACTCTTTTGTAAAGGATTAATCATTATTTTAATACCGGATAGATTAATTTTCCCGTTAGAAATGGCTCATAACCTCGTCTATAAGCTGATATGAGGACTTTATTTTGGTAAAATCTCCGAAGTATGTGAGGTTCCAGATCACAATGTGCTCAACTCCTGCTTTTTCATAGTCATCAAAGATCTGGATGATATCTTCGGGTGTACCGCTGATATATGCAAGTCTTATGATTTCATCTGGAATTTTGTTCACGGCTTCTATGATCTCTTCTTTTGTGTAATTTGTTGGTATGTAGTCGAGAAGTCCGTAAAATTCTCCGAAGGGATGTTCAAAGCCGTACATTCTGAAATACTCGGAGGGAAGCAGTAACCCATGAACTTTCATCAGAGGCTGGCTGAGAATCTTTTCAACTTCCTTTCTGTTCTCATCTATTACAAGGCTCACAAAAATGGCTTTTTCAAGTTCAGAAAATTCTCTACCCTCTTTTTTCATCTCTTTCTCGATCACACCAAGTTTTTCTGAGTAGATTTCCGGAGGCATTGTTGTTGGTAGCCATCCATCCCCGTATTTTGCGGTTATTTTCAGCATTCTATTTCCATGAGCTCCTATCCATATCGGAATTTTTTCTACAGGTTTCAAGTCAAAAACAGCGTTTTTGTATCTGTAAAATTTACCATCAAAGTTTAAGATCTCTCCGTAGTCAGAATCCAGCATTATTCTGATCAGCTCAAGAGCCTCTTCAAGTCTGGATGCGGGCTTGTCAAACTCTATCCCGTATGGGATGATGTTCTCAGCTTCTCCTGCTCCTATTCCTAAGATAAATCTCCCCTTTGTCGCATGATTGGCTGTAACAGCCTGTTGAAGAAGAACTGCTGGGTACCTTCTGAAAACCTCTGTAACTCCTGTCCCCAGATATATTTTCTGTGTGGAAGTGGAAGCATAGCTTATCGCACAAAAAGCATCATAAAACATGTGACAGGAAGGATATTTCATCGAAAATATGGTCTCTTTCCACATATCGTGGGGATACCACCCCATCAGGTGGTCAGCAAACCAGAGCGAATTGTATCCTTTTTCTTCAAGCCTTCTGGCGGTTTTTGAGATCTCTTCTATTGGAGGAAAGGTTGGAGCAACTGTCCCGAACTTCATGAAATCCTGGAATGTGTTTTATTATTTAATCGTTTTGAATTTTAAAAATTAAAACCCCATGATGATATTATTTTCGTTAAATTGATAAATTGTTAAAAAAGTGAAATTAATGGATTGAAATGAAAAGGATTGGAAGAAAATCACTGAAGGATCAGGTACTGCTGATGATAGGAGTTGGACTTGTGGTGACAGTGGCTACTATGCTCATACTGACCCAGTTCTTCATTATAAATACATTTTATCACCTTGAAGAGACTGAAACGGGGAAAAATGTTCTCAGGGTTAAAAATCTCATTTCACTTGAGATTTCAAGGCTCGATTCTGTCTGCCGTGAATGGAGCTTTAGGGAAGACACTGCCGAGTTTATAAAGAACCCTGATTTGAATTATATTGAAACACATCTGAAGGATGAAGTCTTCTATGGAGGAGACATAGATATTATGGCTTTTCTTGATCATAATAAAAACCTGATTTACTGGAAAGCCCTCAATAATAGTCTTGATTCTAAGGCTGTGTTGACTTCAATTCTTGAGAATAGCAATATAGACTTTGTTGGTGGTGCTTCAGGGATTATGAGAGTTCCCGGTGGTATTGTGGTCCTTTCGGTAAATCCTGTTTACAATGGGAATGGCGTCTTTACAGGTTCAATGCTGATGGTGAAATATGTTGATCTTGAGCAAATTGAAAGGATTTCAGAACTTGCTTTTATTGAGGCGAAGATCTACGACACATTTTCAGATTCACTGGATCCTGATATTGTCCAGGCTGCAGTTGAGCTAAGGTCTGGAAAAGATGTTTTCGTAGAGCCTTTGGGGGAAGAAAAAATTGCGGGTTATACCTTTGTAGATAGCTTGGATAAAAGGAGCAATATTCTTTTGAAAATTGAGATGAAGAGAAACATACACCTTACAGCCAAAGCTGCAGTCTTTTCTTTTATAGTAATTTTCGTAATCATAGGTATTACTGCTACTGTAATTAGTATCTTTCATCTTAGCAGGAACTTGGGTAGAATCAATAGACTGGCTCAAGAGGTGGAGGAAATAACTGAAAGAGAGGACTTCGATAAAAAAGTCAGTGTAGCTGGAGATGACGAAATTGCCATACTCGCTGATAATATAAATAAAATGCTCGAGAGACTGTATTCTACGACAAAGAAACTTGCTGAATCAACTGACCTTTTGAAACTCATGAACAGAATACTCAGACACGACCTCCTGAATAATCTGACAATAATCGCAGCGTCTCTTGATCTGATAAAAACTGATGATAAAGAGTTCGTTGATAATTGCAAAATTGCTACTGAAAGGAGTATACACCTCATACAGGAGATGAAGGCACTTGAATCAAATTTACTCGCGGGTGGAGAACTGAAACCTGTTGATTTGAGGGAAGTTATTGAAAAGATGGTCGAGGATTTAGGAGTTGATGTGAATATCGAGGTTGAGGGAGAATGTATTGCTCTTGCAGACGAAGCAATCTCATCAGTGGTAGACAACATCGTCAAAAACGCATTAACTCATGGCAAATGCACAAAAATTGATATACGGATTGAGGAACAGAGTGAAAACTGTGTACTGACGATTGCAGATGATGGAAAGGGAATTCCAGACGAAATCAAAGAATATATCTTCGACGAGGGATTCAAACACGGAGAAAGTGCCAATACTGGACTCGGTCTCTTCATAGTTAAGAAGATCGTGGAGAGGTATGGTGGAGAGATTACAGTTGAGGACAATGTTCCGAAAGGTGCTGTGTTCAAAGTAATCCTGAAAAGAGCTGAATGAAATAAAATTTCCCAATTTTTAAATATTTTTAGCTGAACCCCAACTCCATGTATGAAAAATTGATGCAGGTTCTTGGTTTTCCGGACTCTAAACTTCTTAGAGAAATTCTTGAGTATCTTATGAGTGAAGAGGAAGCCACGGTAGCAGCAGCACTTCCGGGAAGTATCTGGGAGGTTGCGGAAAAAACAGGAATTTCTGAACAAAGAGTGAAGGAGATTCTTGAAAATCTTTTTGAAAAGGGCGTGGTTTTTCCGAAGGATTTCCAGAAAAGGGAATATTTCAGGTTTGCGAGGGATATAATACAGCTTCATGATGCGACACTTGCAACTTGGAGGATGAAAGATACACACTTTGCCATGCTCTGGAAGGAGTTTGGAGATATAGAGTGTCACCAGAAAGTTGGACAGGTTCTCGGTGTAACCGGGATGAAAGTGTGGAGAGTTGTGCCAGCATATCGTTCGATTAAAGACATGGAAGTGTTGCCTTACGAAAATATTAAGGAAATGCTGAAACAGCAGGAAAAAATTGCTGTTGTGCCGTGTTCGTGCAGAAATGTGACACATCTGGCATCTGATGGCTGTAATTATACTGATGAAGGGAAGCAATGGCACTGTATACAGCTTGGAAGGGGAGCAGAATATGTGATTGCAAGAGGTTCAGGCAGAGAGATAACGGTTGAAGAGGCTTTGAGGCTGATTGATGAAATTGAAGAGGATGGGTTAGTCCACACCTGGCCCAATACGGCTTCGATTACTGGCAGAAGGGTTACGGTAAACTGTAACTGTTGCAGTGATTGCTGTGAGTTCTTTCTATCTGCCAGAGCTGCAGGCATTCCAGTAGAACAATTGCTTGAAAAGAGCAGATTTGTGGCTGAAGTGGATGATGATAGTTGCATTGCCTGTGAAAACTGTGTTGAAAGATGTCACTTTGATGCAATTGAGGTAAATGAGGTTGCAGAGATTAACGAGGAGAAGTGCTTTGGTTGTGGTGTTTGTGTCATTGGATGTGATCAGGGAGCTTTAAAATTGAAAGAGATCAAACCTCCGGAACACATACCACCATAGCGATTATTAAAAAATAGTTATTGAACATCTATTCTTCTTCATCTCTAATTTTTCTTGGTTTTTTGGCTCTTCTAACCATCATCACCGGGAAAACATTTAGAACTCCTATCAAGTCACCCTTCCTCACTTTGCCCTTTTCAAGGGCTTTAAAGATAACATAGTTTACCTCTCTCTCCACCTCGACGGGCTGAGGTTCACCACTCTTTCCGATTGCTGCAATATATCCAAGACCATGCCTGGTTACGGGACACCTCAACATGATAGATTCCTTTGGCAGGACAGTCCTTCTTATCTTTACTGGCTTGATCTCTCCCGCCTCAAATTCAACATCCTCATCTGCTATGAGCATCTTCCAGCTCCCTCTTGTGGCGATTGTGAATTCATAGTCTTCTGTGTCCACTATTTCTGTTCGGAGTTTACCTGTTTCTCTATCTTTAAAAACAATTCTTACCTCTACCATATTCTCACCTCAAAAACTCAAAGCTCCGATTTAGGAGAGTAATGCTTTGAAACAAGCTTTCCACATGTACCGCAATAAACATGCACCCAGTCCTCATCTTTCTCAATCTGAAGACAGTCTTTTGTGAAATCTGCTCCACAGGCTTCACATTTTGTGAAATTCTCTTTGATCATGTTCTCAAAATCACTCTTATTGTCTTCAATCCAGTCTAAAACCATTCTGAACCTTTCATAATATTTCTCATCTGATGAAAATTCTTCGAGGTCTTCAAAATATTCCACCCAGTCAACTACCTCATCAAGATACTTTACAATTGTTTCAAGGGTCATTTCGTCGAACTTCTCCTCAGCACATTTTCTTGCTACCATCTCAAGGTATTTCGCTATTATGTCATCCATTATATCTCCACAGACAGGGCAAATTCCGTATTCTTCGTAAGTCCCTCCAGCAATCTCTTCCCTACAAATTTCGCAGATTCTGACCTCCATTTACTGGCACCTCAGATATGTCTTAATTAATTATGTTGGTTCATTCCTTTAAATATTTTTCTAAAATCTAATGTTCGAATATAATAAAGTTATATTATTGAGAATATGTAAACCATGAAAATCGTTAACCCTATGATAAACCATCTTAGCAGGTGGTTTGTATTCTACAAAATTGGATTAGTATATCTCCTTTTCAAAAATGAGAATATTAATCGTTTAGAATTTCAAAATGGATTCCGCAGAGAAAATAGTAAGATTTATTAATTATCCTCTTGTGGTCTTTCCCATGATGATTGATAGTTATGTCTTCATTTCACTCCTGATTTTTGCGGTACTTTCGTCCATCGGAAGCCTCATGACGAAGGATAACTTTTATTCAGCCCTTTACATGGCTTTGGCACTGGTATTTATTGCCTCCACATATGCACTTGTAAATCTCCAGGAAATATTCATACTAATTGTATTTATTTTCGTTGGGGCTGTCGGTATTGTAACTGTATCTCTTGCTGCAGTGTACAAATTTAAGCCCTCCATGCAGGTGTCAAAGGCATGGATTATCCCCTCTGTACTGACAGCAGGGATACTCTCGTATGTCTTCTACAGGAGCTCGACTTACATCGAGTTTCAGGGGGCAAGTATCAATATTGATGATTATCTTGTTTTGATAATCGCTTTGGTATCTCTCATGGTTCTGCTCATGCTCTCGGTAATCTCCATTTCGCGGGGTGATTGAATGCAGGTGGCATTTGTGCTTGCGGCATCGGTTGCAATACTCATGGTTGCATATACAATGGCGATATCAAGCAGAGATCTAATCAGACTTCTAATATCGCTCGAACTCATGTTTGGAGCGGTATTTCTTGCTCTAATCCCTCTCTTTTCCATCAGGTCTCTGCTCGATGAAAGTTTTATTCTTGCAGTAATAACTATTTTTACAAGCAGCAGCGAGCTATTAGTCTTGATTGGAACGATTGTTAAACTTGACAGGATTAAAAAAGACATCACAACTACTTCGATTGTTGCAGGAGGTGAACTTCCGTGATTCTTGTTTATTTCCTGCTGGTTCCCATTCTCGCTTCACTGCTTGCACCCTTCCTCAATCCGAAAAGAGCAACCCATCTTGTGTCCATCTCTTTCCTGATTCCTTTTATGGCAGCTCTTGTATCTCTCTTCCAGTTCTCATCCTATGATTTCCCGATAATGAACTTCTCACCACCTATCGGGGAGTTTTACATCCTCGTTGATCCGGTATCCAATGCTTTCGGGCTTACAGTTTGCATAATCTCTGCGATGGTTGGTTATTATTCATTTCCTTACATGATCCATAGATTTGAGGAGATGGGGCTCGGGGAGGAAGAGTACAGGAAGTATATCATAATCTATGGGGTATATGCAGCTTCGATGTTATGGCTCGTTTACAGTGGAAACCTGATACTGCTCTATATTTTCCTTGAGATCTCTCTGATAACATCATTCCTTCTGATTTACATGTATGGCTACGGCAACAGAAGGTGGGTGGCACTTCTGTATTTCGTCTGGACCAATGTTGCTGGTGTACTTACTCTTGTTGGTTTTCTGCTTACCGCAATGGATAACTCGACGCTCGCTATAAAGGGGATATCGGCGGTAGGTATGACTGCCTGGCTGCTAATTTTCGTCGGCATGTTAGTAAAGCTTCCCGGACTTGGACCGCATATATGGCTTCCATGGGCACATGCAGAAGCTCCGACACCTGTCAGTGCTCTGCTAAGCCCACTCACAGTTGGTCTTGCTGGTTATGTTTTGCTCAGAATGTATCTGATTGATTCCTCGTTCATCGATACTTACAGGGACATCATAATGGTTTACGCAATAGTCTCAAGCATCTATGCTGGTTTTGCTGTCTTCAGGCAGACTGATTATAAAAGATTGCTTGCTTACTCGACGGTATCACAGATGGGTTACATCCTTATCGGACTCTGTCTCGGTACTTTCGGACTGATAGGGGTTGTGATTCAGTATATGTCCCATGCATTTGGAAAGTCGATTCTTTTCATGACCGCTGGCGGAATCATTGCCTCCTATCACGGTCTAAGGGATGTAAGAAAAATGGGGGGTTTACATGAGTATATCCCATCCATCTCAAATGCAGCCCTGATTGGCTTTATGAATCTTGGGGGAATTCTTGCCATAGGAATGTTTGGTGAGTTCTTCATCCTGAGAGGAGTTGTGGATATATATGGCTCAAATCTGATGTCTTATCTACCGTTAATTCTTGCACTTGTTTTCATATTTGTATTGTCTGGGTGGTATAGCTTCTACACTCTCAGAAAGATATTCTATGGAACCCCGAGAGGCATGGAAAAACCACGGATAAGCAGATATCTTGATTTACCCCTTTATATTATTGGAATCCTCTCAATAATCTTCATTTTTCCGCCACTCATAACAGTGCTGCTGAAGGGGATTAAAGCAGTCATTGGAGGTGGAATATGAACGAAATACCGATGTTTGCAGTACTTTTCCTGTTTCCAGTAATCTCAAGTCTACCTGTAGCCTTGGCTTGGATCTACAGGCCCGGAGAGGATTGGGCAAGGAAGCTGCCCTATCTCTCGGTGTTTGGATTGTTTGTCTCACTTCTGATCTCTCTGAACATCCTTTTCAACTTTGAGGAAGGATTTTATTCCTATCCATGGATTGAGGATTTTAACATCAATTTTGTCTTCGTTGTTGATTATCTCAGCAAATATATGGGAGCTCTGACAGCTTTCATAGCTTTCCTTATTGGAGTTTACGGACTTGAATACATGAGGGATGATTACAGGCTTGGCTGGTACTGGTTCTTCTTCAACACCTTCACAGCCTCAATGCTTCTCGTTGTTTACAGTGATAACCTTTTCACACTCCTTATTGGGTGGGAAGGCCTCGGAATTGCCTCTTGGGGATTGATAGGGCACTGGTTCAGGGATGACGATGATATTGCCTTTGTCGGAACTCAGGGGAGAAAGGTAGGGCCACTTGAAATGAGCTGGTCACCGAGTACCGGTGGTTGGAGAGCAATCTCCACAATAAGGTTCGGGGATATGCCGATGTTCTTTGCAATTGCCGCAATCTACGCCCTCACCGGAAACCTTGACATACACTCGATTCCATGGGAGGGAATGTTTGAGGAGATCGGTTATGTTGGCACTGTTGCTCTCCTCCTTCTTTTCCTGATGGGGCCTTTCACAAAATCCGCTCAGCTGCCTTTCAGCGAATGGTTGATGACTGCAATGACAGGCCCAACGACAGTCAGTGCTTTACTACACAGTGCAACGATGGTTGCTGCAGGAACTTATCTTTTCATGAGGTTAACCTGGTATATTGAGCCCTGGGAATTAAACATTCCTGGACTGGAGACGATTTATCTTCTCGTGCTGTTCCTTGGGCTCATCTCAGCCCTTTATGGAGCCTCTGTTGCTTTAGGATTAAGGGAGAGGAAAGTTCTCTTAGCTGCATCAACGATGTCAAGTCTTGGGCTGATGTTTGCCTCGTCTGCAGCCTCTTTCTGGGTTGGAGAAGCAGCTCTGATTGTTGCCTTCTGGTACCTGATCGTTCATGCCTTCGCTAAAGCATCTCTTTTCCTTGTTGCTGGACACCTCATTCATGCAACCCATGACAGATTCTGCAGTGGCAATCTTGCCTTTGCAAGGAAGATGAAGGTTGCCTTTGCTGTAACAATTCTTGCAACAATCTCTCTCGCCGGGATACCTCCCTTCACGGCATACTGGATAAAGTCAGGCATGGATGGTGTAATGGAGCATCTGGTTGCTGATGGAATGCTTCTTCCATTTTATCTGCTGGTGATTGTCTCGCTGATTTATTCAGCCTTCCTTGCCAAGTTTCTCAGCCTGAACTTTCTGAAAGGCGAAGCTCCACATCATGAACATACAGAGGGTGGACAACTGATGAAACTTGCCTACACACTGATGGTTTCGATGCAGATAGTTTTGCTTGCAATAATTCTGCTCCATTATGAGGAGCATGCATCACATTTCGTGGAGGAGGGATTCCTGACGACTTCTCTTACCGTTGGGATTCTTGTGACAGCCTCATATCTGATCGTCCTGTTCAAACCGGCTGTGCCAGCATTTTCGAGAATTGGAGTTTTCCTGACCGACAGGATGTATCTTCCCTTTTTGAATGACTACATTCTCCCACAGATTGGGTGGGTTGTGATAAGGGTTGTTGATGCATGCAACAGAGGTGTGGACTTCTTCTTCCATACTGCAATTCCATCAGCTTTTGAAGCCCTCTCAAGAGCAATTAGATCAATTCAGAAAGGATATCTCAGAGTTTACATGAAAATCGTTGCAGGCTCGATAATGCTCTTTCTGGTTATATTCTCACTGATGGGGTGGTGAAAAATGACAGAAATTCTCCTTATGGCTTCAGTAGTTCTTCTAACTCTTGGAGCAGCATTCTCGTTGAAAGATGCCAGAATTGGTTTTGTAGCCAGCGTTATTTCAGCTGTTCTTGCGGTAACATCTCTTGAGCCAGAGATGTACTTTTTCGGTGCACTCATTCTGGTTATAGGTTTGCTGAACATCATCACTCTCTACCTTTCGGACAATCAGATAAAAGGTATTGATTATGCCATCGTTGCAATGCTCATCTTTGCAACCGTACTTGTGATTCAATCGACCAATCTTGCAGTGCTCATAGGAACCTTTGTTCTTGTCTCTGTTCCGACCTATGTCCTTGTTATGCTTTCGGAGAATGATGTTAAACTCGAGGTGGGGATAAAGTACATAACATTCATGGTTTTTGCGACTGTCATCTTCATAATCGGCACATTCCTGCTTGTGTACTCCCACTCTAATATGAACCCGACTCTCTATGTTATTGGGTATGTTCTGCTCATCTTGGGGCTCGGACTTGAAGTTGGTATTGCGCCGCTTCATGAGTGGGTTCCAGATGTCTTTTCAGCAGCAGATCCAATTCCTGTTTCAATAATTGCCTCCATCGCAAAGTTTGTGCCATTCATAGTTGCATTCAAGCTCATCATTGCAACGGCAAATCCTGTTACATCGTCAATTACAATGTTTGTAGCATTTCTTGCAGTTTTATCTATGTTTGCCGGGAATATAGGAGCCCTTACAAGCAGAGAGCCAGGGAGAGTTCTTGGCTACTCTACAGTTGCAAACATGGGTTATGCTCTCTCAGCCTTTGTAGCTGTTGTAAACTTCGATCTCATTTATCTGGCTATTGCAGGAGTTCTGATGCAACTTTTTGCCAACTCTGCTGGAAAGATAGGTTTCTTCACCGCAATAAAGGACAGAGGGGTGGGGACACCATTCACATATACTTTTGCTCTCTCCTTCATTGGTATGCCACCTCTTATGGGGTTCTGGAGCAAACTTTTCATAGTCCTGGCACTCGTTTACTCAGGATATATGTGGCTTGCAGTTTTGTTGGTGATTAACTCAGCAATCTCAGTTCCCTATTATATCAGACTTGCAAAAGAACTTGGAGAGGGCTGGGGTTATGGAGTGGTGAATCTGGTGGCACTGATTGCAGCAATTTTTATTCTGATGACAGTATATCCTCCAGACTGGTTCCTTCAGTCTGTGAAAGGAATAGTCGGAACATTTGTTGTAGCTGGGGTGTAGGAACATGATAACTGACAATATAATAATAATTGGAGCTGTAATAGTAATAAGCCTTGTAATAGATGGGGCAATACTTATCCTGAGCAAGATTTTGCCGAAATACAGCCCGAGTGAGATAAAGGAATCCAGATATGAGGCTGGAAACATCCCAATAAGAAAACAAAAACAGAAACTTCCGATGCAGTACTTTGGATACATGTACATGTTCATGGCTCTTGAACCTGTGCTGGTTCTTATTCTTATCCTCTCAGTGTACCCCTCACTCAGCTTTTATACTCTCTTCGCCCTCACGGCAATCCTCTTTACACCTGCTATTTATTTTGGATACAGGATGACACTTTCAATGACTTATAGGGGGGTTGCAGATGAGCGATAACATTGAGTTTCTCAATTCCGGACCTCTTGCACCGTTCAAGAAATGGGGAACAAAGTGGAGCCTCTGGCCAGTTCACCTCGTCACCGCCTGCTGTGGAGTTGAGCTTGCCCATGCCTATGCAAGCGGTTATGATGGTGAGAGACTTGGCTCCCTGAACTATGGAATCTCAAGGCAGACGAATCTCATTATCGTTGAAGGAGCAATCTCAAGAAAAATGGCGAGAGTACTCAGAATAACCTACGAGCAAATGCCCGATCCAAAATTTGTGATAGTGATGGGTGCATGCGGATTAAAGGGTGGCATATTCTGGAATGGTTATCATATGGTTAGACCATCTGATGTGGTTCCGGTTGATCTTTTTATACCAGGCTGCCCTCCAACTCCCGAATCCCTTCTTAGAGCTATAAGATCTCTCCAGGAGAAAATAATGAGTGGTGAGGCAAAGAATACGATTGAATTCAGGGAGTTTGATCTTTCGTCGGTTGAGGGGAGGAGCTGCCCAGCTCTACCACCAACAACCCCCAAAGTAATCGCACCAACACCTGCAATAAAGGTGGATGTTGAGCGAGAAGTGGAGTGGAGTTTTGGTAAAAAGCTTGTGAAGAGATTTGAGAAAGAGCTTGAGGGATTGTATGACTCAATAAAGATCACGGGAAAGAACAGGATAGCAATTTCAACTGATAGGAAGAGAGTTGTAAAAATTGCTCAAATTCTGAGTGCCGAGTTCGACCATGTGAAAAATGTAAATGTGATAGATGTCCCCCATGAAAGGAGCTTTATTGTTGAGTACCACATCTCAAGTTACTCTGTCAGGGAACTTATGCCCGTGGTCGTAAACATCTTTGCAAAGATACCAAGGGATGATCCTAAGTTTCCTAGTCTAATGACTTACTGGCAGAGCGCTGATTACTTGGAGAGGGAAATGTACGACTTTTTTGGTGTGGTGTTTGAGGGCAATCCGGCGATGGGTGAGAAATTCCTCCTCGCTCCAGATACACCAGATTTCCCGCTGAGAAAGGACAGGAAGATCAGAGATGAATGTTACTGCATGGAGGTGAAAGAATGAGCGAAAGAGAGGGCGAGAGAGAGATGCTGCTTGATGTCCCCGTTGAACCTCCGGTGGAAATGTTCCTTCCGATTCCCAGGAGATTTCTTGAGGATGCATACAGAAATGACGATTATATTGTTCTGGTTGGTCCCCAGCATCCGGGGAGCGGCCACATGAGAATCATACTCAGGATAAAGGGTGACATAATCGTGGAGGCAATTCCCGATCCGGGATATGTTCACAGGTCGATGGAGAAACTTGCCGAGAACAGACTGTACATACAGAACATCCCTCTGATGGAAAGACCAGCGATAATGGATACGGGGAATGTAACCCTTGGATATGTCAGGGCAATTGAACAGGCACTGGGTATAGAGGTTCCTGAGAGAGCAAAATACATCAGAACAGTTCTTGCTGAACTGAGCAGAATAGGAACTCATCTGTATGATGCCGGCATTCTTGCTGTATTTCTTGGCCATACAACTGGATTCATGTGGCCCTTTGCATTGAGAGAACCAGTTATCGAGGCTATGACCAGAATTAGCGGTACGAGAATCACATCATCCTTCATAATACCGGGTGGAATCAGAAGAGATGTTCCTTGGGAAACTCTTGAATTTGTCAGAAGAGTTACATATGTTCTTGAGAGAAGGCTGAAGGGGTTTGAGAAAATATTCATCAAAAACCCAAGCGTTATTGCGAGGCTGAAGGATGTGGGTGTACTGTCAAAGCAGGAAGCAATTAAATTCGGAGTTGTCGGGCCCTTCCTGAGGGCGAGTGGTGTTGAGTACGATGTGAGGAGAGTTGAACCTTATGAAGCTTATGATTCCCTCAACTGGGATGTTCCGGTAGCGGATGAAGGAGACTCCTACTCAAGATTTCTTGTAAGGGTTGAGGAGATCTTTCAGAGCCTCTCCATCATCAGGCAGGCAATAAATGAGCTGAGGAGCATTCCTGAGGGCAATGTCATCAGTCCGGATGTTCTGGATGGATATGAGGAAGCATCCTCAGATATACGGGGGTACTTCTACAGGGTTTTTGGAAACCTCGTACTGCCGTATGGAGAATACACATCCCTGACTGAAGCATCAAGGGGCACACTTCTTTACTCAATTATCAGTGATGGAGAGTCAAATGTTCCCTACAGGGTAAGGGTGGTTACTCCGGGATGGTATTATCTCAAGGGATTTATGGAGTCACTTCGAGGAGAGAGATTGGCTGATCTTCAGGCTATTTACGGGAGCTTTGGTTATTTCCCTCCGGAGGCTGATAGGTGATGATTATGGAAGCGGTTTATGAGCTTTTGAAGGCGGTTTCGAAGGAACATTTCATGGAAAACATGGTGAGTATCCCTCTGATTCAACCTGTAATCGACAATCTGTTAAACATTCCACTGGTTGGATATGTCGTTGCCCTTATACTGTGGAAACCCATGTTTGCTCTCCTGATATTTCCCGGGCTTCTGACACTTATGACAGTTCTTCTATTCATCATCTGGTTTGAGAGGAAGCTTACAGCAAGAATACAGTGGAGAAGAGGCCCTCTTGAAATTCTCAGATGGGCTGGAGGGATAATCCAGGCTCTTGCAGATGGTTTGAGGTACTTTTTCCAGGAAGTTATCGTGCATAGAGACGCTCATAAACCGTATTTTATCCAGCTTCCAATCCTGATTTTCATTCCCGTTCTGCTTCCACTGCTTTTCATTCCGGCAGGAAGTATAGTTGGAATAAAAACACCCTATGCCCTTCCTGTGGTGGTGGCAATAGTCTCGCTGATTCCCGTTTTCATAGTGGCAATTGGCTGGGCGTCAAACAGCAGATTTGCCTATGTAGGAACCATCAGGGAAGCGTTCATGTACTTTGCCTATGAAATTCCATTTATTCTCTCTGTGGTGGCGATGATTTTAGTTTATGGCACAGCTGACATGACAGCGATTGTTGAAAAGCAGACAATTCCAGGAATCATTCTGAATCCTGTAGCTGCTCTTGTGTTTTTCATAAGCACAATAATGGCAACTTCAAGACTCCCCTTTGAGATCCCCGAAGCCGATCAGGAAATAGCCTTCGGACCCTTTGTTGAATACAGTGGAATTATGTTCGGACTTGTGATGACCATAGCCTATGAAAAAATGTACATTCTGGCACTCCTAATGTCTGTTCTCTTTCTGGGTGGGGGAAATGGTTTTCCAATTCCTCTTCTCGGAGATCTTGCTCCAGTTATATGGATGTTTTTGAAGACGATGGCAGTGATGGTGGCTCTCGCCTTTTTGAGATCAATTTATGCCAGATTTAGACTTGATCAGGCTCTGAGGTTGAGTTGGACGACCATGCTGAAAATATCTGCAGTAGCTGTCCTGATCGGGGCAGCCCTTAACATTGCTCAGGTTGCCTGAGGTGATGATAGATGATAAAAATAAAAGTTAGAAAGCCAGACATGGTGGAAAACATAAAACTCCACCTTGATGCACTACTAACAGGAGTAAAGGAGGCAGTAAAACCGGGAACAATAACTATCGAGTATCCGAGAGAAAGAAGGTGGCTTCCGGACTCCTTTAGAGGATACATCCTTTTCACACCTGAGAACTGTATTAGTTGTTTCCAGTGTTCATTTGTCTGTCCGGCAAACGCCATACTTATGAAAAAATCTGAAAATAACCGATATTATCCATCAATAGATTATGCGAAGTGTATATTCTGCCACTTCTGTGTGGATTCATGTCCTGGAAGTGCTCTTCGCCAGACAAAGATTCATGATGTAGTTTATATAGACTTGGATGAGATGTTCTGTCCCACAGAGAATATGATAAACCCTCCAGAGATAGTCAGAGAGGATGAATACACTGTTGAATATCTCATGGATCTTGATATAATTCTCAAAAGAGTGAAGGAAAGGGATGATCTCATTCCTGAAGTAAAACCGGTTGAGATAATTAAAGAGTACAGTTCCTGCTACGAGCCTGATAGCTGTCTTGCATGCGGGATATGTGTGAGTTCCTGTCCGAACGAGGCAATCTCGATAACATCCCTTGATGGAGAAAAAAGGCTAAAAATTGATGCTGACAGATGCACTGGATGTGGAATTTGTGTAAAGGAGTGTCCTGTTCAGATTTTGAAGCTTGTTAAAGGTTGAGTGGTGATGTTATGATAGAATCAACTCTTGAGTGGGATGTAAGAATCCCTGAAAAGAAAATCGAGGAAAAGTACTGGCTTAACCTCAAAAAGAGGGTTATTGAGAGTGGATTGTGCAGTCACTGCTCCACATGCTCCCTGATATGTCCTGTTGATGGAATAATCTCAGAGGATCGGGAAATAGACTTCCCTGACTGGGAAGAGAGGTGTGTTGATTGCTCTGTCTGTGTGAGGGTGTGTCCGAGGTGGGATTATAACCCCCTCTCTGATATAGGGGATTACATCGAGCTCGTTGCAGGAAAATCCAGGAGGTTCCGGGGGCAGGATGGAGCAATGGTAACGGAATTCATGGCTTCAGCCCTTGAAATGGGTCTGATTGATCGAACCCTTTTTGTTGGAAGAGATGAGGAGTGGAGGACAGAAGTCTATCATATCAGAAGTGTTGAGCAGCTTTTTGATATTAAGCTCACAGGAACAAAGTACTCATTTGCAAATGTGCTGCCAGAAATCAAGAGGGCAATGAGAACATCAGAAAAGGGTATAGGGATTGTTGGAACACCATGTATGGTAAGTGGGATAAGAAAGCTTCAGAAGGAATTCAGCATCTTCAGAAAGAAGATCAGGTTGGTTTGCGGTCTTTTCTGCACTGAAAATTTCTACCACCATCAGCTATATGCCTTCCTGAAGGAGAAAGGTGTTGATTTCAGCAAACTCATCAAAACAGATATTACAAGGGGGAAGTTCATAGCAACAATGACAGACTCTGAAATAAGTTTCCCTGTTAAAGAGCTCAATAGCATAGTTCCCCACGGTTGTGAGGTCTGCATAGACTTCACGGCAGTTGAGAGTGATTTCAGTGTTGGGAGTGTAGGAAGTGATCCGGGTTATTCAACTGTTGTTGTTAGGACAGAGGTTGCAAAGGATGTTCTTGAGTACATCAAGCAGAACGGGCATGTGGATTTTGGAAAGGTGATTATAGAAGTTGTGGAGAAGCTGAGCAATTTGAAAAAGAAAAGAACAAAGAACATTCCGGAGGAATACAGAAAACATATGAAAGAATGATTTCTATAGCGTTTACGGAGTAATGCTCTGTATATACGCTGATTGATGTGATTCAACTCATCTTGAATTTTTTTACCAACTTCCGGACAATAGAGCATTTTAGCTCATCCAAAATTTTTGGTTGTGGCAGTATCAGGGAAGTTCCGACAGAATCTCTCTTATTATTTTTGCAGCTCTCTTCTCTCTGTCGCCTCCACACTTCTCTGCCAGCTTAAGGTAGTATTCCACCTTATCCTTTTCGTATTTTCTGAGGGAGATCATTCTTGTTGCATGTACGAGAGCTTCTATGATTGCGTTAAACCCTCTATTAACAGCTCTCAACTCTTTTCTGAGCAACTTCCCTTCAACGAGTTCAAGCTCAGCGTAACTTCCCTTGAGTTCTGTCTCCATCCTGCACCAGGAAAGAGCCCCCTTTATTACAGGGGGGTCAAGGGATTCAAAGAAAGTGCTTTCAAGGTCTTTAAAGGAAGCCAATGCAAAGATAACAGCATCGTCTATGACATTTATCCATAGTGGGCTGCCATTTCTTATGTTCTTTCTTGTATGGTTGGAGTAAAGCCTTACCTTGGCTTTTCTACCCCCATCGTCCTCTACAATGATTCCAAGTGGTGCTGTGTTTATCCACTCTCCTTTCGTTATCCCTATTACTTCGTTTATTCCCTTTCTCAAACCAAAATCAGCAAGTGAAGGACTCATCTTTAAAACCTCAGTCCATCCATAAGTGCGAGGTAGATTGAGGATATTGTAAGGTCTGCAATTGTACCGGGGTTAATCCCCCTCTTAACGAGATCATCATCAAATTCCTGAATTTTAAAATTTGCTGAAGGATCACTAATAACTCTGTTTATCTCCGAAGCCCTTCTTGAAACTTCTGCAGCAACACCCTCACCAAATTTTGCTATGATGAGTGGGTCTCTGTACTCGGAGAGAAGAGAGTAATAACATTTCAAAACCGCAAGATTGATGTCTCCATGATCTTTGAAGCTCTCACAGATTTTATTCGCGCCCAGCAAACTTATTCTGTAATTTTCGGTGAGTTCTCTTGCAATGAGGTTCTCTCGGGGTGCCATTTTCATCCATCTGAAAAGGTTGATTCTTCTTTCCTCTATCTCAAATTCTGTTCTGTCTGATGTGAGATCGAGCTTTCCAGCATTCATAACTCTTGCAGAAGAGAGTTTGAATGCTCTTAGTATATTCAGTGAATCAAAATGTGAGCTTTTCTTGAGATTTTCAGTTGCATTGATACATGCTTCTTCCTTGCTCTTTGAGTCCCACACATTCAGTAAGGGTACGAGGAGTAAAAATGCACCAAAATGAACATTCTGGGCTCTGTGCCATTCCATTGTGTTTTCAATAGCTTTCAATACAAGCTCTCCCTGCTTTCTTTTTGTTTTTGTTGCTTCGAGAAAAACAGGATATGATGCAGCTGAGGATGCGAGGAAGTGTTCATACCTTAAATCCGGGTAGCTGTGACTTCTATCCACATTACCTGCTTTGGGTTCGGCAGAGACCTCGAGTAGCATTGCCAGTACAGCAGCAGTCGCAGCATCCTCCTCGTCTCTAAACATGTGAAAATATTGGTTTTTTAGAATTTAACCTTTCCCTTTCCCGTTTTATTCTCACACGAAAAAGATTTTATTAGAAGGGGCGATTCATCCTTTATGAAGATTGCTGTGATTGAATCTCTTCAGCTTGACAGAGATTATGTTCTGGAGCAGTTTGATGCCCTGAGATGTGAGGTGGACTATTATGATAACAAGCCTGAGAACGACGAGGAAATCATCAGGAGATGCTCTGGAGCAGAAATAGTCGTTCTGGTGAACACTCCTCTGAGAAGGGAGGTAATAGAGAAGCTAAAAAACCTTAAAATGGTTGCTGTTTCTTTCACCGGGTATGATCATGTTGACATTGAAGCTTGCGGGGAGAGGGGGATAGTTGTATCCAATGTTCCAGAGTATTCAACAACCTCTGTTGCGGAACTCGTTTTCGGTATGATAATCTCCCTTATGAGACAAATTCCGCAGTGTGATTCTGCCGTGAGGGAGGGAAAAGGAAGTACAGGTTTAATGGGCACTGAACTGATGGGTAAAACGATGGGTGTCATAGGAACAGGAAAAATTGGCAAAAGAGTGTGTGAAATTGCTCTCTGCTTTGGTATGAGAGTTCTTGCATACTCAAGAACTGAAAAGGAAGAGATTAAAAGCAAAGGGGTTAGATACACATCGCTTGAGGAACTTTTGAGGGAGAGTGATGTTGTATCGATTCATCTCCCGCTCAACAGACAGACAGAAAAGCTTATTGGAGAAAGAGAACTTTCGATGATGAAAAGTGGCGCAATTCTTGTGAATGCAGCGAGAGGGAAAATAGTTGATACCACTGCTCTTGTAAAGGAACTTGAGAGGGGTAGAATTTATGCATGTTTGGATGTTTTTGACATTGAACCTCCGTTGCCTGAAAGTCATCCAGTTATAAAAACTAAGAACACTCTATTAGCACCCCATGTAGGGTACTACACTGTTGAGGCACTTCAGCGGAGATTGAAAGTTACTGTAGAAAACATAAAAGCCTTCATGGAAGGCAAGCCAGTTAATGTTGTTACTCAGAAAGCTTAAATTCAGCCTTGCACAGCAGTTTTGGATGGCAATGTATCAGAAGCTCTCAGAATACATGGATTTCATAAAGATAGAGCATACACTTTTTGCTCTCCCTTTTGCCTATACCGGGGCATTTCTTGCTGCAGGTGGATGGTTCGGGTTTAAAATATTCATTCTGATTTTGATAGCCTTCACCGGACTCAGAACTGCTGCAATGAGCCTTAACAGGATAATCGACAGGGATATTGATGCTCTAAACCCCAGAACTGCTAACAGGCATATTCCTGCAGGCAGAATTTCTTTGAAGGAGGCTTATAGCATTGTCTTTTTCTCCCTTGCAGTTTACTTCATTTCTGCTTACCTGCTCAATGAGACCGCCTTTCTTCTGTCACCGATTCCCGCAATAACTGCCTGGATTTACCCATATCTGAAAAGATATACATGCTTTTCTCATTATGTGCTTGGTCTCAATCTTGCATATGCCCCTGGGGGTGGTTGGGTTGCTGTAACCAATTCAGCAAATATTTTTGGAAACGAGTTCATACCTTTCATGATTGGTGTGGCTCTGGTTTTCTGGGTGGCTGGATTTGATATTATATATGCTCTTCAGGATGTTGAATTCGATAAAAGATATAAACTTCACTCCATAGGGGCACATTTTGGCGTGAATGTTGCAAAAGCTGTTTCAGCCCTCAATCACATCATTTTCTTTGCAATATCTCTTTACATTCTCGTTTTCTACATAGGTGGGAAAGCACTGATTGTGGGAATGTCCTTCATAGCTCTTATTCTGCTTTTTGAGCACTACATAATAAGGAAGGGATATGGCGAGAAAAGAATACAGTTAGCCTTCTTCTATTCAAACGCTCTGATAAGTTCGGTTTTTCTGGGATCTATACTTTTGAATGTAATTTTGAAAATCTGATTGAACTGATTTCAACTTTACTGACTCATGATAATTTCCACTACCCTCTTTTTTATCGTTTCAAAGGACTCTACCTCACATTCTATCTCATAAGGAGGAATATTCTCGAGATCTGCCTCTATAAAGCACTGACTGTAAGGTACGACTCCAAGGATCTCGTGGTTAATTCTCTCCATCAGCTCTCTGGAACTCTTCGAATCTATGTACTTGTTCATCACCACACCAATCTTTTTAATTCCAATGTCTGAAGCGAGTTTTTCAATTCTTTTCAGTGTTTCGAATGACCTCATTCCCGGCTCGATGACAGCAATGAGCATATCCACTCCCTTTGCTGTACCTCTTCCCAGATGTTCGATTCCTGCCTCCATGTCAAGAAAAAGCACATCCTTTTTTCTGAAGATAGCATGCCTTAAAATAGCTCTTAAGAAAGCATTCTGAGGACAGAAACAACCTTCTCCACCTTTTTCAATCGTTCCGAGTGCAAGGACCCTAATCCCATATTTATTTTTCTTTGAGTATTTTTCAAAGATATCATCTACTTTCGGGTTGTATCTGAAGGTTCCAAGAGGTCCCTTTACTCTCTCTTCAATGATATGCTCCAGTTCTGACATCGGAGTTACTTCTCCAACACCCAGAACAGCGGGGAGGTTTATTGATGAGTCGCAATCTATTGCTGTCACATTGTAACCATCCATCGCGAAAAGATAAGATAGCATTGCTGTCACAGTGGTTTTTCCGACCCCACCTTTCCCTGAAACTGCTATTTTAACCATGGGTTGCAGTTGCTCAAAGGGCATATTACCTTTGCCCAGAGTACCATATCAACACACTTAGAAGAATCGAGGGGTGCCAGATAATAGCTGAGATTACGGTGACGGCGGGAACAGCTGTTACTGCAGGCGGCACCCCAATACTAATTTTCACAATGTTGTAAATAAGTGTTGTGGTAGTAAATTAAATTTCAGATTTTATATTAAATCAGGAAGTCTTTGTTTACTATATCTTTAATTATTATTTTAACAGCAAAACTTATATTCTCTCGGTATCACTCCAATGCATGCGATTTATTGTGTTAGTGATTGCATTCATTCTCATTTCATTTCCGCCTGTAGCGGCTGAATCACCCATGGATATAAAGGAGGTCCAGGTTGTTATTGAAGAGACTCATGTCAGGTTGAATCTCACCTATGATGTTGATCCATTCCAGAAGCTCCAGATGTTCCTATTTGGAGCGATGCCTGTGAAGGACGAGCTTCAATCTTTTCTGGGCTCAGATGTGAAGTTTGTGAGTGTAGGAATTGAGGAAGCCACGGTTGAAGTGGACCTCATCACTGAGAACAGTACGAAATATTTTGAGGGGCTGGATCTGCCCGATAGAGCTGATGTTAAAATTCTTGCTGGTGGGGCAGTTTTCCATTTTGAAAACACAACGAGAATCCCTGCCTTTTACTACTCCTGATTTGTACTGGAAATTGTGATGAAAAAATCTCAAAATGGGTAAATTCTTTATTCTGAACTTGATTGTCTTTCAGTCGGACTCAATAAGCCTTATAAATTCTGGAGGGATCTCTTCTGAGAGTACAATAAACTCATTTGCCTTAATAAATCGTATCCCACTTTCTTTTGCTCTTTTTACATCAATTAAAAGTATTATCGGCTCATCTGTCCTCAGCATTGCAACCTCGATTCCCTTCTCGATTGTTGTAGACAGGTGAACATATCTCTGATTTACTGGCTTTATTCCAATTTCGAGAAGTCTTTCTGCCTCCTCTTCACTGGTTCCGTAGTAAAGTACCTCGTTTTCAGCCTCCTCATAATCATTTAGCTTTACATCAACACTGTGTCCATATCTTGCCCTTATTTTGTTGTCAGAGATTTCGTATCTGCCCTTTTTATCGGAGTAAACCATTGCTTTTATCAGCCATTTATTAGCCCACCTGTACTTTCTCGACACAATTTTTGAGAGTACATCGAAATCTACCCAGCCGTTTTCATCCATTTTCAGTTTGAATCTTTCAGGAAAGTGGCGGAGGATCCCTGAAACGAATCTTCCAAGCTTCTCAACTCTCTCTTTGTCAAGAACGACTTCACCCTTTTTGTTACAGATTTCGCATTTATCGCCTCTGTAATAACCATGTTCCGGACAGAATCTTATGTCCTCCATTTGATCACCTGCTCAGCCAATAAAGGGTTGAAGCAATGACACCCATAGCACTACAGGTCTCAAGGCTGACCCCTCTCCATGTTATATCGAGGTGATATTTTGACTTTTTGATTATTTCCTTTGGAAGCCCTCTCCTTCCGAGACCTATCAGAAAAGTAAGAGATTCATTTTTTAAAAGTTTTCTCAGCTCATCCACTTCCAGTCTTTTGTTCTCTTCAGGTTTTGAAGTGGTTGCAATTATACTTCCAAAGTGAGCGGGAATCTTTTCAAGCAGGTGAATCCTTCCCTCTCTCATCAGAGTCTCTGCAAAAAGTCCGCCTTTCCCAATTGTCGTGTATTCTCTAATAGCCTCAACCATTTCTCTTTCCGACCTCCAGAAGTTGAAATCCAGTAGAGAAAGGTGAAAACCAAAGGCATAACATAAAGGAGCGGCTCTTGCAATCGTACGGAGATGTATTTCATGTAACTTTAACTTGTCATATGTATTGACCAGACAGAGTGAAATCATATACTTTCTTTGGTGAGGTTGAATTAAAGAGTTATCTTATCTCCTCTCTCATCAAGCTCCATTTCATCATTTACAAAGCGAAAAATAGATATTTGCTGAATAAAAATTTTTTAAAAGTGAGAGAAGAACTGTTAGAGGCAATCAAAAAAATTGTTTCCCTCGTGATGGTACTGGTAGCTTTGTCTTTCCTTCTAAATTTTGTCTCCTCGCTTGACTTCAGTGAAACCGGACTGAGTGGTTTCATAGGTATTGCCAATCAGGAAATAAACCCCCAAGAGGTAACCCCTCCGGACATTCAGAAGGTCGAACCCTACAAAAACATCCCTGTTTCTGTTTCAGAATCGAGTCTGGCAAATCTCCATGAATCCTTTGACCCTCCACAGGTTCCATTGTTTTTTGTAGAGGGATTGAACAAATACACCAACAGGCTGAGACTTTACACCGCGATTGATTATATGGATGGAAAATGGATAAAGGAGGAGGCTGGTTATGGGGATACGATATCGATAAATCCGACGGGTCATGTTACCGCCTATCGTATCACCCCGGTTCAACCCTTCTCAACTCATATTCCGGTTGCAAAGGATACCGCCTATGTAACAGCTCCAGCTAGGTTTGACAGAGATACTGGAACTTACTTCATAAGTAACAATCTGAGTGAGCCCTATGATGCTTATTCAACTGCTTGGAAAATTGAGCCAGGAGAAGTGTTAGAAGATGAGAAATACACAAGAATAGAACTCCCGGATTCTGATATTGAAAGGATAAAGTCTCTTGCTCAGGAGATAACAGTAAATGCTCTTACAGATTATGAAAAACTTGTTGCGATTAAGGAGTACTTAGAGGATAACTATGAATACGACCCAAACTATCAGCCCCCACCTGAGGATGTTGAGCCTGTAACCTACTTTCTCTTTGAGAACAAAAAAGGTATATGCAAAGAATTTGCTTCAGCATTTGTTTTGCTTGCAAGATCGCTTGATATGCCGGCAAGAGCTGTTATAGGCTTCAATGCACGCCCAATAGCCGATAATCAGACTGTTATGGCATCCCAGGCACATATGTGGGCTGAGGTGAAGTTCAGCAATGGCTGGATAGAGTTCGACCCAACTCCCCCTCCAGAAAACATGCTCAAAACGATTACAGAGATAACCTATGCAGACCCCACTGCAAGAAAAGGGGAAAACTTCACAGTAAAGGGTTATGTAAGGACAGAAGATGGTTTACCCGTCCCGGACGGTTTTGTAGAGATATCAATAAAGGAGAACAAGAATGAGACCGGACTCCTTCTTGGCATCCTCAAGATTGATAGAGGGTGGTTTGAAGGGAAGGTGAAAGTTCCGGATGATGTCTCCGGGAAATACCATGTTATTGCACATTATGTTGGAAGCCTGAGGTATAAAGAATCCTGGAGCGATCCTATAATCAAGATTTACAGTCCTCCAGATTTGATCGTGGAAATTCCTGATAAAATGGCTCTCGGAATCCCCTTCAAGCTGCAGGGGAGGATTGTTGATTACAACGACACCCCGATATCCTACGGAGATATAATACTCAGGGTGGATGGAAAGGTTGTGGAAAGAACAAAGAGCGATGAGAATGGCTTCTTTGAGTTGAATTTAAGGATTGACGAGGAGGGCTTGCACACAGTTTCTGTCGAATATCCTGGTTCTGAATTCATCCTTCCAATTCCCCGGAAAAAAGTTGTTGAGGTGGGCAGGATAGAGCTGTTAATTTCAAACAAATCAGCAATCAAGGGTAAGGAGTGGTTGAGCACTGGAAGAGTTCTTTTCAGAGGGGAACCCTTCAGCGGGGCTGTAATAAAATTCTACCGTGGTGAGTTCTCTGCTGAGGCAGTAGCGGATAGCAACGGCAACTTTACGGTTAAAGGTATCATTCCACAGGACTTTGATCTCGGGAAGATTCCTGTAAACTTCACTATTAAGGGGGTTGGTTTTGAGGACTCCGTCTATCTATCTGTCAAGGCTGAAACAGAAATGGATGTCTCCGTTAAAAATGAGGGTGGTAAAACATACATCTATGTCCTTTTGAGAGAGAAGGGAAGAAGTACTCCTGCCTTTGGAAAGATAAGGATAGGGGACAGAGTTGAGGAAACAAACCCATCTGGACTGGCGGTATTTGAATACGAATCCATGCCTTCTGAGTCAACTGTGATTTTTGAGGGCAACGAGAAGTACCTTCCATCTTCAAAGAATTTCAGAGCAAGTACATTTCCTTTCTGGGCTTTGTCTGCTGTTCTGCCTGTAGTAGCTTATATTCTGCTCACAAAATACAGGAGGCTGACATCTAAGAAAATTTTGATTGAAATAGAAAAGGAGATGGATGATCTTCCCCTTGTATGGAGCATAAATGAGGAAATCAGGCTGAGGATCAGGAATCTTGGAGATGGAACTCTGAGAGTCTTCATAAATAATGAAAAGATAGGGGAGCATGAAAAGGGTCTGGAGGTTGAGGTAGCCTTTGAGGAGGAGGGAGTAAACATTCTGAGAGCTGAAAGGCTTGTTGATGGGGAAGTGAAAGAAAAGGAAGAGGTGGAGCTGAAAATAATGGACTACAGAAAAGCCATTATTTTGGTTTTCTCTCAGCTTATAAAGGAGCTTGAGGAGATGGGTAGTGTTGATTTGAGTGATTATACTGCAAGGGAGATACTTAAAATGTTCAGAATTTTGAATGGTTCTGAGAAGCCAGCGGGTAGAAATCTACTGAGGCTTTTTGAACTCTCGAAGTATGGAATGAGGGAAGCAGGCAGAAAAGAGTTTGTTGAAGCTTATCGCTGGTATAAGGACATCAGGGGGGATTTGATTGAGAAGTGAAATCTCAGAAATAGTCTCTCTAACAGTTCTTTTTGCACTGCTCTATGCATTCATGAACTTCCAGACGGAGGTACTGGGAAGAGTCCTGATTGTGATTCAGACCGATATGCTGATAGCAATCTACTCCTTCCTACTGGCTTACATAATATTTGGGTTGTTCAGATACACGAAACCGGTCAAACCCTTTGCTCTTTCAGTGGCATTTTATCTGATTCTGAAGGTTGTTGCATATTCCATTTCAAAGTTCAGTGCATTTGCAATAGTCTATCCTTTTGTTTATACAATGGATATGTACTTCCTCTTATTTTTCCTTGGATTCGGTGTTGCAAGGGTTGAGCTTCCAGAGTTTAAAAAAGTGAAGTACATCCAGCCAGTGGTCTCAGCAGCAGGTTTATTCATGATGGGATACTTTGGCTATGTTCTGATATCCAGCCTTCCCGTGGCTCCTGAGATAACTGAAAAGATAGCTATTGGATTTCTCGCATTCCTCTTCATTCTTGCTGCAACTTCCCTTGCAAATTTATCTGAAAAACCAGCAGCTAAATGGTTGAGAAACTCCAGATGGTTTCTTCTGAGCTTTCTCATACTTGCAGTATCATACTATGTGGTTATAAGACCAAAAATACTGGACCGACCAGGACTCGTGAATTTTATGGAATGGGCTCTCGTAGGAATCTTCCTCCTCAAGTTCTCCAGTGATTTCAGAAAGTCAACCTCAATAGAGGAAATTGAAGCTGTAGAAGTACACAGACAGAGACTCTCATACAGAAAGGATGAGATAATACAGAGACTTGAGGAGGCAAGAAGAATGTTTCTGGAGGAAGGGAAGAAATCTCCCCTCATAATCTCACTTTCAAGGATTTTATTCGATTCGGGATGGAGTGAAGATAGAATTGCTGCTTTGATCTCACCTTTAATCTCCTATAGTGATGAGAAAATTCCAAAAATCTCTTTCAACTGGGAGAAAAATATGATTGTTAAGAAAAACAGGAGCAGAAGAGTTAAGATTCTGAAAAAAATTGAAGAAAAGCTTCAAAAGGAGGGTGTTAGTATTGGATCTGAGAGTGTTTAGCAGGAAAAGCTGGGAAATAATTGATTCTGTCTGTAGTGTATATGTGGGCGATACAGACCTTGTGGAAAAGATGCTGGCAGCTTGTTTGACCAATGGTAATGTGCTTTTCGAGGATTATCCAGGACTTGGCAAAACGCTGCTCGCAAAGGTCTTCGCCAGGGTTATAGGCTCTTATTATAGCAGAATTCAGTTTACACCTGATCTTCTTCCAGCGGATATAACAGGAACCAAGGTCTGGAGACAGAGTACGGGAGAGTTTGTGCTGGTTAAGGGTCCGATTTTCACCAATGTTTTGCTTGCGGATGAGATTAACAGGAGTCCACCAAAGACTCAGGCTGCACTTCTTGAGGCTATGGAGGAAAAACAGGTTACAATTGAGGGTGAAACATATCCACTTGAACCGCCCTTTTATGTGATTGCCACCCAGAATCCAATCGAGCAGGAGGGAACTTATCCCCTTCCTGAAGCACAGATGGATCGATTTTTGATAAGAATGTCACCCGGCTATCCTGTTGATGTAGAATCAGAAATGGAAATTCTCAGGAGGAGAATTGAGTGGAAGGTAGATGACCCAACCAACTACATTAAGCCAGTGGTAACTCTGGAAGAGTTTAGGAGAATGCAGGAGGTTGTAGAGAACATATTTATTGACAGGAGTATTCTCAGATATATTACCGAGCTTGTGAGGGCTACAAGAGAACATGAGCTTGTTGAAATTGGTTCAAGCCCGAGAGGGGGATTAGCCCTGCTCAAAATTTCAAGAGCTCTTGCAGCAATAGATGGTAGAGATTTCGTAATTCCAGATGATGTGAAGAGAGTGGCGATTGAGACTCTTTCGCACAGACTCATTCTAAATGTTGAATACCTGATAGAAGGAGTTAAGCCCGAATCGGTTATAGAGGACGTTCTAAAAACAGTTGAGGTCCCAAAAAAGAGTGAAGTTTCGGGAGAGAGGGGTTGATGAAGGTTAGAAAGGGCACATATGTTTTAATAAAAACAGCGATGTTCCTGTTGGTGTCGGGAATTCTGCTTACATCCTACGAGCTTTTAGCCCTTTCTGCCTTTCCAATACTCCTTCTTTTAACTCCTACATTCCCCGTTCGTATTAGCGTTGAAAGCCATGACCTTGATGGGGGTGGATATGTTGGAGAAGAATTCAGAGTTTCCATCGAACTGTCTGCAAAGGGATTTGGCGTTGTGAAGGTGATGCATAAGATACCAGAGCATTTTGAACTCACAGGTGGTAGTAATGCTGTGGCGAGATTTGTGGTTGGTTCAGCCACCCTTAAAATAGAATACAGCGCAATTCCAACAAAGAGGGGAAATTACAGCTTAGATAAACTTGTGGTTCAGGTGGAAAATCCGTTTCTCACAGGGAAGCTTTTTGTGAGGGAGGTAGAGGTCCCCATCTCAATTGAGGTAAAGCAAAGAATTCCAAAAATCCTGAAAATAGGCGTTCACAGAGGTATAGCTAAATCTCCCACACCTGAGGTGGATATTTCAAAGATTGGTGTTCCAGGAACAGATTTTCGCGAAATAAGAGAATATATAGCAGGAGACCCTGTAAAGTTCATAAACTGGAAGGCAAGTGCGAGAAAGAATGATATACTCGTTAACCAGTATGAGGTTGAGGGAAAGAAATCCATATGGATTTTCTTAGATGCAAATCCTTACATGAGGTATGGAGAAACGATCAGGAACTATTTCGAGGCTGCTGTTGAGGCTGCAAATGCTCTTTCTTATTATTATACCCAGAAAGGGTACAGAGTGGGACTGTATCTCGTGGGTTATAGAAGGTATCTCTATCCCGACACGGGAAGAAGGCAGTTCAGAAGAATAGGTGATGAACTCATAAAGATTGAACCATCTGATCATCCTGAATCACTTGATGAGGCAATTGAGAACTCAAAGTCTCTTCTGATAACTTACAAACCTCTTATCTACTTCATAACCAGACTTGAGTACTCCAGACCGATAAGGGCAGTTTTGAGGGCTTCAAGATTCTCAAGGAAAATGAGAAGAACACCTGTGGAAGTTATATCGCTGTCTTATGATGAGGAGACTGAGGAGTTATCCAGACTTGCTCTTAAAACGCTAAAAAAATCTGTTGAGTCAAGATTGAAAGCCTCCGGGATAAGAACCATTGACTGGGAGATACACAAACCACTTTCTCAGGTTCTCATGAAGGAGGTTCTTTTTGCATGAACAATCAGATTCAAGAGCAGAAAAAGCGACTTAGAGTCCTCATCAAAGATAGAGGGCTTTATCTGATGTTTGGACCCTTGATAAATCTCTTATTAGCAGAATTTGCAGCATATCAGGCTCTTTATGCCTTTTTTAAATCCCCTTTTGTTGTCGTTGGATCAAAATACTTTGCTCTTGGGCTTCTTTATCCAGTGGTTATTGCTGTACCACTTCTCCTCCTGATTTTAAGAAGAAATCCATTTTCTTTTGGTTTCTTCTATTTTCTCATCTTTCTGAGCATAGGCAATATCCTCGCGAAAAGTGAGCTTTTCTACGCTTTCCTTGATGCTCTATATGTCCTGAATTTTGGAGATCTAGCCTCTTATCTCAATTCTATCTTCTCGTCGTCAAAGCATATTTTCATTCTTGATTTGCTACTGAATATCGTATGGCTTTTCGTCCTTTCACAGCTAATATGGATATCGATGGAGAAAGGGAGGGAAATGGAAGAGAGAGGTATGGCTGCGAGAAATCTCGTCATCTTCCAGTGGGGATTTGCATTTATTTCCACATACCTGATATTTCTGCTTTATCCAGCGATTTTTGGTTTCAGTATTGCTGTAGATAACATTCCTCTGATTTTCACTGGAATTGCAGGGATTGCAATATTTATCACATCTGCTCTTGTGCTGTCCAGATAGCAGTACTCTACTCCATTGCTCCATAACCGGCTTTAAGAGCTCTGAGGTTTATATCTCTGAGTTTATCGGGAAAAATCTCTCTCAGAGCATCTTCAAAGTTCTGGAGTTCAAAGCCGAATCTCTCCATTTTCTTTGCCAGCATCCCGGTCATAACCACATTGGTAGCCTGAGGAACTGCAACCTTCTCTGCTATAGTTGTAGCGTTCACAACTGTAATTTCCCCTGCAACTCCCTCAAGCCTTTTAAGTATCTCTTCAAAATCTGGGTAGCCTGCTCTGGGTCTTATCGTTTTGCTGTTCAGTATTATAGCCGTTTTTTCCGTCATGTATGCCGCATATCTAAGTGCCTCAACAGCTTCAAGAGATACGACAAAGGTGGCAGAGCCAAGAGGTATGAGAGGTGCATACACATCCCCCATCCTCACATGCACCTCCACACTCCCGCCCCTCTGAGCCATTCCGTGCGTTTCTGCTGTGATAACATTCATCCCTCTCTCCATTGCTGCTCTGGCGAGGATGGAGGAAGTAGTTATCGCACCCTGTCCGCCAACTCCTGCGATGAGTATGTTTATCTCTTTGACTGTCATTTTATCACCTTCAAAGGCTTTATTGCTTTTTGAGGACATATTGATGAGCAAACAGCACACCCTACACAGAGCTGGCTGTCTATCTCAACTCTTTCGTTGAAGGTAATTGCCGGGCATGTGAAGGAGTTAATGCATTCCATACACACGTTACATTCTTCTGTAACATAAAAGGTGGTAATGCGTCCCTTTTTTCTTCTCTCTCTTGTCCAGAGGATTGCACATGGGTGACGGGAAATCACCACAGAAACACCCTCGTATTCGATCGCTTTTTTCAGAACATCTATCAGCTTTCTGACATTGTACGAATTGACAACCTCTACAAATTCAACCCCCATCCCCCTGACCACATCCTCTATGTTTACCTTTCTGGCATTTCCGCAGGGATTTTTTCCCGTTCCAGGATGTGGCTGATGTCCGGTCATTCCAGTTGTTGAGTTGTCCATTATCACAAGCGTATAGTTGAGATTGTTGTAGACGGCATTTGTGAGGGGAGCCATACCTGAGTGGAAAAAAGTGGAGTCACCTATTGTTGCGACTATCTTCCCATCAATGAAATAACTCAGACCGTTGGACACTCCTGCACTTGCGCCCATACATATTGTGGTATCAACTGCCTCGAGAGGCTTGTTGATTCCGAGGGTGTAACATCCAATATCGCTTGGAAACACCTCTCCTCCTGCTTTCCTGATCGCAAAGAATGTTGCAGTGTGAGGACATCCGGGACAGAGTACAGGAGGTCTTGGAGGTGCTATCGAAGCTATCTCTTCAGCTCTTCGCCTTATAAGATTATAGTCTTTTGAAGTTTCGGTCTTAAAAACTCTTGCCAACCCCTCCTCAACTACTGGAATGCTGAACTCGTAGTTCATTGGCAGGTATCCATCCATCTTTCCAAGAACGGGAATATCCAGTAATGCTCTTGTATGGAGCTCAATAAAGGGATCAACCTCCTCAACAACAACAACTCTTTCAAGCCCGCTCACGAATTTCGTTATGAGTTGTTCAGGGATGGGATACATGGAAGAGAGTTTCAGCACAGGGGGTTTATCAAAATCAGAATTGCATGATACAAGATTTGAAATAGCCTCTTTAACATATGCATAGCTCAGACCACAGGCAATCACTCCTGTATCTCCATCTCCCTCCTCAATCCAGTTAAAGCTGAATTCAGAAAAATAGTTTTTAATCCTCTCCAGTTTTTTCTGCAGTTCTGGCTTGAGTTTTCTTGCGTGAGCAGGAAGTACGACATCAGTTTCCGGCTTTCTCTCCCACTTTACCTTTTCGATTCTTTTCTCAGGGATTTTTCCTAACTTGACAATCCCGCTTGAGTGACTCAATCTTGTGTAGGTGCGGAAAATTACAGGAAGACCGAACTTCTCGGATATTTCAAAGGAGAGTTTTGAAAGCTCTTTTGCCTCGTTTACACTTGAAGGTTCTAAAACGGGAAGATTGGCAGCTTTCCCGTACCATCTGTTGTCCTGCTCGTTCTGGCTGCTGTGCATTGATGGATCATCTGCCGAAACAACAACAAATCCCCCTCTTGCACCCACATAGGCAAAGCTGAAGAGTGAGTCGGCTGCAACATTCACTCCAACATGTTTCATCGTGCACATTGCCCTCTTTCCTGCAAGAGAAGCACCAATCGCCGTTTCAAAGGCAACTTTCTCATTTGTTGAGTATTCCATGTAGTAGTCCATTTTCCCGCGAAGGAGAGGACAGGCTTTTGCAAGACTATCGGCTATTTCCGATGAAGGAGTACCGGGGTAGGCAGAAATCAAATCCAGTCCTGCCTCTAAAGCTCCCCTTGCAATTGCTTCATTTCCAAGAAGAAAAACCTCTCCCTCTTCTTTTATGAGGTCAGACAGCATGTTGGCTGAGAACAAGAAATGTTTTAAAAAGCTTTACGAATTGAATAGTATGGAGTATGTGAACAGCTACCTTGAGAAAATGGCTCTACTTCTGAGAAAAGAACTGAAAGAAGAGGATGTTCCGGATATCGTTGAAGAGGCAAAAATTGAAGCCAGTTTTATAAGGGATGCAAAGGAAGTGGTTAGGAGGTACGAGAGTGGTGAAATGTCTGGGGTAGATGCAAAGAAAAATCTTGACCTTCTGAAGGTCTATGTGGTTACGCAGCTCCAGAATCACAGAAAGAAGGCAATTGAATTGCTCGAGCTTGATGCAGGAGAAGAGATAGATGGAGAGGTTATAAAGAGGATTGTTGAATTCATAGAGGATGCCCAGAGCAGAATAGAGTAGTCAATCACTTCTGAATTTCTCCTTTATCCTCTCCATCCTTTCCATAACTTTCTGTTCATCGATTGTCAGGAGATTTCGTTCCTCCATCAGTATTTTACCACCCACAATCGTGTGGGTAACCTCACAGCCCATGGAGGAGTAAACGATGGCATAGAGCGGGTTATAGAGGGGAATAAAATTAAAACTCTTTCTGTTCAGTAAAATGATATCTGCAAGTCCCCCCTCTTTAAGCTCACCACCATCGATTCCGTAAGCGCTGTATCCGTTTTTTGTAGCCATCTCGAGAACATCTCTTGCGTGGAGTGCATCCGCTTTGCCGGTTTTCACCTTCTGAAGAAGAGAAGTCAGCTTAATCTCCTCAAAGAGATTGTAGGTGTTGTTTGATGCAGCACCATCCGTTCCCAGACACACATTGATACCTTTTTTAACCATCTCTGTGACCCTTGCAATACCCGAGGCAAGTTTCAGGTTGCTGACCGGGTTGTGAGCAACACTGACACCTCTCTTTGCGAGAATTTTCAGTTCCACATCAGTGAGCCATACACCATGTGCTATGACTGTATCTGATTTTAAGAAATTGATCTCATCAAGCTTTTCTACAGGTGGCTTTGAGTGGATCTTTGTGAAGTTTTCAACCTCTTCTTTGGTCTCGGAGATGTGAATATGTATTCCTGTTTTAATCTCATCTGCTCTATTCCTTATATCCCTTAGGAACTCCAAGGAACATGTGTACGGGGCATGAGGTCCAAATACAGCTTTTATTCTTCCTTCGTAAGCTCCATCCCATTTTTTGATAAATTCTTCTCCAATTTTAAGCTCTTTTTTTGCTCTCTCGGAATCCCCTCTATCTGCCATTCCGTAGCAGAGAACCGCTCTTATACCACTCTCCCCGCATGCCTGAGCAACCTTGTCCATGTAAATGTAAAGATCTGAGAAACAGGTAGTTCCCGTTTTTATCATCTCCATGATACCAAGCATTGAACCCCAGTAAACATCGTTTGAAGTTAGTAGTCTCTCTGCCCTCCATATCTTCGTTTTCAGCCAATCCATGAGTGGCATATCCTCTGCAAAACCCCTGAAAAGGGTCATGGCGAGATGTGTATGGGCATTGAAGAGTCCTGGCATCACGAGCTTTGATGTGCCATCAATTTCAATATCTCCTGATATGTTATCTTTTCCGATGTAAGCAATTTTATCTCCCTCAATGCCGACATTTAAAGCCTTGAATTCTCCATTGATGTAACAGAGACCTTTTTTTATTGCAACATCATACATCAGTATCTATCAGAATCAGGAGAGGATAAAATCTTTTCCCGTTTTATCGGTTTCAGGAATGTTTGAGTAAATCCTCTGGAAGGCTTTAAAAGCCTTGGCTAACAAATATAAACATAACCGTTAATTTTCCTAAAAAGCTGGAAAGGTGTTTCAGGTTGAAGAGACTTCCACCCTCTATGCGACACAGAAAAAGATATATTGCATTTAGGCTTATTGGACTTAGTAACCCCACTCCTGAAAAGAGAGAGAGCGAAAAGAAGGAACTGGCTCAAAAACTTATGGAAAATCTTATCTCTCTCTTCGGGGAGATAGGTAGCACCAATTCAGGAGTATGGGTGGAGTACTTTGATGGTAAATGTGGAATCGTGAGATGCCACAGAGATGCCCTCGAGAAGGTTAAGATTGCACTGACATTGATAGATGAGATAAACAATCAGAAGGTTCTTCCTCTGATAATTGGTGTGAGTGGCACGATAAAAAGATGTAAAATAAAATATCTGGAGGTGTGTAGGAATGCAAATACCACAGATGGGTTATGACAGGGCAATAACTGTCTTTAGCCCTGATGGCAGATTATTTCAGGTTGAATATGCAAGAGAAGCTGTAAAAAGAGGCGCCACAGCCATTGGAATAAAAACCAGTGAGGGTGTGGTGATACTGGCTGACAGGAGGGTAGCCAGCAAGCTTCTCGAGGCAGATACGATTGAGAAGGTTTACAAGATTGATGAGCACATATGCATAGCAACTTCAGGACTTGTTGCAGATGCGAGAGTTCTAGTGGACAGGGCAAGAATAGAGGCACAGATTAGCAGACTTACCTATGATGAACCAATAAGTGTTAAAGATCTGGCGAGAAAGATATGTGATTTTAAACAGCAATATACTCAGTATGGAGGGGTCAGACCCTTTGGAGTCTCCCTTCTGATAGCCGGAGTTGATGACAATCCCAAACTTTATGAAACTGATCCAAGCGGAGCTTTGCTTGAATACAAGGCTACAGCGATAGGGGCTGGAAGGAATGTGGTTATGGATTATTTTGAGAGTGAGTACACCGACATGCCCCTTGATGAGGCGATTCTCAAAGGAATCGTTGCTATGGGTAAGGCAATTGAAACAGAGGTTTCTCCCAGCGATATTGACATGGGCATAGTCCGGGTAGATGACAAGAAGTTCAGACAGCTCTCGGAAGAGGAGCTCACCCCTTATGTGGAGAAGGCTAATGAAATAATCAGAAAAGAGCTCGAAAAACAATAAAGCGTGGTCTGGAATGGTCTCCCTTGAAAAAGCAGTAATAGCAAGAATAAAAAGGCAAGGAGAAAACTTTGAAGCTCTCGTTGATCCATACTTAGCCAGAAGCCTTAAGGAAGGGGATGAGGTTAACTTTGAAGACCTCATAGCAGTTGAAGAGGTTTACAAAGATGCAAAGAAAGGGGAGAGAGCATCATCTGAAGATCTGAGAAAGGCATTTGGCACCGATAACATTGAGGAGATAGTAAGAACAATAATAATGGAAGGTGAAGTACAGATTACTGCAGAACAGAGGAAAGAGATGCAGGAGCAGAAGAAGAAGCAGATTATAGACTTCATATCCAGAAACACTGTCGATCCGAGAACTGGTACACCGCATCCACCCTCAAGAATCGAAAGGGCTCTTGAGGAGGCAAAGGTACATATAGATATTTTCAAATCGGTTGAAGCCCAGGTGAAAGATATAATAAAGGCTTTGAAGCCTGTTTTACCGATAAGAGTGGAAGAGCTGGAAATCGCAATCAAAATCCCGGCAGAATACACGGGAAAGGCAATGGGTGCGATATATTCCTTCGGCAATGTTATTCAGGAAGAATGGCAGAAGGATGGAAGCTGGATATGTGTGATGAAGATTCCAGCCGGAATGCAGGGAGACCTTCTTGATATGCTTGGAAAAGTTACACAGGGTGAAGCCCAGACAAAAATACTAAGGAGGATTCGTTGATGATTTCAAATTCGAGGAGGATAGTACTGCCCGGAGACCTTTTAAGCACCAACCCGAAAACGGCAGGTTATGGCACATTCGTTGAAAACGGAAAGGTGTATGCCAAAATAATGGGGTTGATGGATAAAACAGAAAATATGGTCAAGGTTATACCCCTCAAAGGACGCTATATTCCCTCTCCGGGCGATGTTGTTATAGGTGTTGTAAGAGAGGTAGTTTCAAACGGATGGAATGTTGATATAAACTCTCCCTACTCAGCCTTTCTCCCGATCTCTGAAAAACCTGAGACGAAGGGACGGAAGCTGAATGATGTCCTTGAGATGGATGATTCTATCATTGCAAAGGTTGTTGGAATTGATCCCAAAATGAAGGTAACCCTGACGATGAAGGACAGGGTTTGCAGGCCGATAAGATTTGGGAGAATAGTTGCAATAAATCCAACGAGAGTTCCAAGGGTAATCGGGAAAAAAGGAAGCATGATAAAGCTTCTGAAGGGGGAACTTGGAATACAGATTATTGTGGGACAGAATGGTCTTATCTGGATTAGTGGTGACAGAAAAAAGGTGGATATTGCAGAGGAAGCCATATATATCATAGAGAGAGAAGCACATACTGAGGGATTGACTGACAGAATTACCGAATTCATAAAAAAGAGGAAAGAGGCAGGTATTGAAAATGAGTGATATGAATTTTGATGAGGATTTGAGTGGTGAGGGGAAAAAAGAAGACAAACCCAAGCTCATAATCGATGGTAAAAGACTTGATGGCAGAGATTTTGAGGAACTCAGACCAATAAAAATTGAGGCAGGAATACTTAAAAGAGCAGACGGCTCCTGTTACCTAGAAATGGGCAGGAACAGAGTTGTTGCAGCTGTATATGGTCCAAGAGAAGTCCATCCGAGACATCTACAGGATCCAAGCAGGGCTGTGGTGAGATACAGGTATAATATGGCTCCTTTCAGCGTTGAGGAAAGAAAGAGGCCTGGGCCAGATAGAAGGAGTGTTGAGATATCAAAAGTTAGCAGAGAGGCTTATGAGCCCGTTATAATGAAAGAACTGTTTCCCAGATCATGTATTGATATTTTTGTTGAGGTACTTCAGGCTGATGCAGGTACAAGAACAGCCTGTTTGAATGCTGCTACTGTGGCTCTCGTTGATGCAGGAATACCGATGAAAGGACTGATAACCTCAGTTGCGGTGGCTAAGGTCGATGGTAAGCTTGTTCTCGACCCGATGAAGGAAGAAGATAACTACGGAGAGGCTGATGTACCCTTTGCTTTCCTTATAAGGAATGGAAAGATTGAGTCCATAGCTCTTGTGCAGATGGATGGAATGATGACGATAGACGAGATGAAGAAAGCTATTGAAATGGCAAAGAAGGGAGCGATGCAGATTTATGAGCTTCAGAGAGAGGCGATAATGAAGAAGTATCATGCTGAGGACATAGAGGAGTAGTGGTAGCATGGGTGAAGAAATTCTCATGGATATAAAAAGGGATTATGTCCTCTCCCGCCTCAGAGATGGGGAGAGGATTGATGGAAGAAAACTGGATGAGATAAGGCCGATAGAAATAGAAACAAACATAATATCTAAAGCAGAGGGCTCCGCCCTTGTAAAGCTTGGAGACACCCAGGTGATTGTCGGGATAAAGATGCAGCCGGGTGAGCCGTTCCCCGATGTTCCTGATAGAGGTATTATTATAACCAACGCTGAACTCGTACCTCTTGCATCCCCCACCTTTGAAGCTGGACCTCCAGATGAAACATCAATAGAACTTGCGAGAATAGTTGATAGAGGTATCAGAGAAAGTGAGGCGGTTGATCTGACAAAACTTGTCATTGAAGAGGGAAAAAATGTCTGGATGATCTTCATTGATATTCATGCACTGGATGATGATGGAAATCTGATGGATGCTTCAGCTCTTGCAGCAATTTCTGCCCTGCTGAACACAACTGTTCCTGCAGAGAGATTTGGACTTGGAGATGATTTTCCTCTCCCTGTGAGAAACCTTCCAGTGGCAATCACGTCTCTGATTGTTAACGATCTTTACTTAGTTGATCCGTGCAGGGATGAAATGAGTGTTGGAAACAAACTCATTACAATAACCTCTGATAAAAACGATAACATTGTGGCAATGCAGAAGAGTGGTAGCTACCTCCTTAAAGAGGAAAAGTTTTATGAACTCATTGATGTCAGTGTGCGAAAGGCGAAAGAGGTCAGAGAAATACTCAAGGAAATATGATTTCATGATTATCGGGAGGAATTGAAATGCCAAGGACAAAGAAGGTGAAGATTGCAGGACGGTTTGGCTCCAGGTATGGGGTTAAGGTTAGGAAGAGCATCATAAAGATTGAAAGTGAGCAGAGAAAGAAGTATGTCTGCAGAAAATGCGGTAAGAAGAGTGTAAAAAGAGCTGGTACTGGAATATGGGAGTGCAGAAGCTGTGGATATAAATTTGCAGGGGGAACTTACATTCCTGTAACATCCGCATCAAAGCTGACAGATAAGCTTGCCAGGCTGGAGGAGGTTTGATGAGCTACATCTGCCTTGTCTGTCAGTCTGAGGTAGATGTGGATCTTGAAAGGAATCTGATTCAATGCACAAAATGTGGAAACAGAATTCTCCTCAAACCCAGACCGCCAGCCCTCAAAAAGAGGGTTAAAGCAATTTAGTCAGTTATATTTTATTTTTACTTCTCATGGCTATTCTGTTTTCATAAAATAAGCTCTTCAAGTCCTGAATATAGAAAATAGATTCCAAAAACTGTGAATATTGCTGCTGACATTAGTGATAGTATTTTTTGAGATTTGTTCCACATTTCCGAAGCTCTGTTGGAGGTATAGGATACGAAACCAAGCCATCCAAAATCACAGGCTTCATGTACGACTATGAAAACTACCAATCCGAGCATACCAAAAGCTGATGCTTTTAGCGTAAGAACAAAGCCGACAGACATCCACCACATCAAAAAATAAGGGTTGGCAAGGGACATTGCAGAACCGGTTATCAATGCTCTGATAGAGGTGGAAGAGACTCCTACCTCAGTTTTTTTGGATTTAATCTCTTTGTATGCCATAAAAATTAAAAAAGAACCACCAACAAGGCTTATTACAGTCTTTAGATCCTTAAATACAACGAGACCTCCAAAGAAGAAAAGAATGAGTATTATTGGTATCTCAACTATTGCATGACCTGAAGAAATTAGAAAGCCAGAATATCTGTTTGTCCTTCCCTCAGAAACTGCTGCGGCAAAAAGGGGACCCGGAGCCATAACTCCACTCAATGATATGAAGAACACCACTGCTATTAACTCCAGAAGACCGGTCTGCATGGCAGTATTTTCTTCCATGACTTTAAATCTGTTTTTGTTCAACCAGCTTTTCGGTACTTTTCTCTCTTGCGGAAGGGGGTGGACTGCTTTGACACCTTGGTTATGATCTCTTTTTCTCCAGACATAGATATATTGGTAGGATGGTAACAAAATAAAAGTGTGAATTATGGATATTCTCTTTTATAGATATTCCCTTAAACCAAACTACCTTTTAAACCAAAATAGATAAGTATCCTCAAAAAAACCCCCTTTCTGTGAGGAGCCTGCTGTTCACGATATCTCTGACAGCTTTCATCGTTATGGTTGGAATGGGTGTTATAGCACCCCTTCTCCCGATTTTTGCCGAAGAACTTGGAGCCTCAGGTGTCTGGATAGGTGTAATATTCTCTGCCTATTCTTTTTCAAGGCTCATCTTCCTGCCAGTTATCGGAAGAATAAGTGATTTTTATGGTAGAAGGAAAATTATACTACTTGGACTGTTTCTTTACTCAACGGTAACCCTGCTTTATGCCTTTGCAACTACTCCCGAGCAACTATCAGCTGTCAGACTCATGCACGGAGCAACATCGGCAATGGTTATACCGGTTGCAATGGCTGCAGTGGCTGAGCTGTCTCCAGATGGTAGGGAGGGATACTTCATTGGAACCTTCAACAGGGCTTTATTCTTGGGTATGGCGTCCGGACCTGTCATAGGGGGAGTTATCGCAGATATCGCTGGCTTGAGATTGACCTTCTTTACAATAAGTGTGATTGGTTTTGTTACTCTTTTTCTGGTGTATTTGACCTTTCCAGAGACTTCTATCAGGAGGAAGAGCAGGAAAAGGTTTAATGGAAGTATCAGGCTCTGGACAGCCTTTCTCTATCGTTTTCTCAATTCAATGGGGAGAGGAAGTATTCTAAGTTTTCTTCCGATATATCTTGGACTCATTGGATATTCGGCATCCATTATTGGAGGGCTGATCTCACTCAATCTTTTCGTTTCAGCTCTGATACAACCAGCTTCAGGGAAACTTTCTGACAGAATAGGTGTAACTCTTCCCGTTACAGCCTCAACTCTTCTTGGAGCTCTTATTTTATTTTCAATTCCAAGAATTCAGGACATTTTCTCTCTCACTGTGATGAGCCTTCTACTCGGCATTACAAGTGCAGTGAGTCTTCCTGCTGTTGGGGCGATTGTTGCTGTTGAGGGAAAGCAGGGGGGAATGGGCCAGCTCATGGGAACTCTGTCAGCCTCTAAAAGCCTTGGGAGGATTATTGGACCTCTCGTATCCGGAACCATTTTTGACCTTTTTGGGGGAGGGATAGATGGTATAAAGGTGGCATTTACGGTTGCCTCAGCAATTGCCGTTTTCTCAGCCATCATTTTCTGGATGGGAATGCGCGTGTTCAGGCATAGTGAGGCATTAAGGTATGAGGAGCATGAGGATTTTGGGTGATTTGGCGACTAAGCTGGTGGCGTGCCTCTCAAAATAGGTTAATCCAGTAGCCAATTAAACCAGATTCAGACTGTGTCTTCTGGCAATGTTCAGTGATCTTGATATTTCCTCCCGTGTGAGTCTCCTGGAGATCTCAGGATAGTCGTAAGCCTTATAAGTAGGATAGTACTGAAACATCAGGTTAAATCTCGTCTCATTTCCAAGTTCGTCAGCAACCCATCTGACAATTTTTTCTGTACAGCAATCAATGTGTCCGGGCATAACGAGGTGTCTTATCAGGAGTTCACCATTCACAGATGCTCTTTTAAAGTTTCTGGTTATAATCTCCCAGTAACTTTTAACTTTACTGTACTTGAGTGCACACCTGCTGTTTCCATATTTAAAATCACCAAGCCACACATCAACCACATCTTCAATCACATCAGCAAGCTCCTCTGAATGATACATGTTGGAGTTCCATACAACAGGGATATTGGATTCCACTTGTTTTAGAATTTTCAGGATTGTATGGGAATGCTGGTCAGGATTTCCACCTACAAAGTTTACGTTTCTGCTCCCCTGTGTGAATCTTCTGTCTATGGTTCTTGCAAGTTCGGTCTCGTTAACAGGATAGTCGTCACTGTAGACTATATCGAAATTCTGACAGAAAACACATCTGAATGTGCATCTGTTGAAGAAAATTGTGTGTGATGGAATAAGCTCAGGCTCCTCTCCCATGTGGAGAAAATCAGAGGAGTAGTAGCTTTTAACACCACATTTGCAGAAACCCTCCTCCTCGTATCTGTTAACATTACATCTCCTTTCACAGAAACTGCAGCTTTCCAGCATTTTTTCAAGTATTTTGATTTTCAAATCGATAAAGCTCGTCTTTGGTGGTTTTTTTTGCAGAAACCCCTCTTTCTTTTCATCTTCAAGCTCGTCGATTCCTTCCATCAACTCACGAAATTCTTTTTTTAAGGATTCATGGATTTTAAGCAATTCCTCAAGTTCACCATCGAACTCCGCTTCCATTCTTTTGACTATCTGAAACTTTGCAATCTCCTTACCGAGATTTATACCCTCATATCTTAGAAGGGTCACACTATAAGTTTGATAAAGAAGTTAAAAAATTTGATGATTTTATAGTCTGTAAATTCGAATGAAAGACTGTTAATAAAAATTCATCCCCTTACATCCACCCCCTCAAACTTCAGCCACGGTGAGGAGGTATTCTCAATCTGGAGACTTTCCTTTCCACCATAGGCTATCTTCTTCATTAGCTCGTAAACATTTCCATAAATCATTGCACTTCTAACAGGTTTCTCCCCCTCATCTGTGTGGAGAATGCAGGAACATTCCAAGCTGAAATCTCCACTGACCGGGTTGGAGGTATGAGCCCCTGTTAGTGAGTGGATGTAAATTCCATTTCCAAAGTCATTTTCCCTCTCTTCTGGCAAAACAATCATGTTTGTAGGCAGTGTAGAGGGATAACTGTTCCTTTCCAGTCTGATACCATTTCCTGTAGGCTCTTTTCCTGAGTCAACAGCATTTCTCCAGTCTCTGAGAAAATCTGATAGTACACCTGAATTTACGAGAACGGTTCTCGATGTGCAGTTTCCCTCATCGTCAAAACCCGAACTGGCAATCAACCCATCTGCGGTACCGTCATCTACAATATCAACTGAGCCAGCAATCTTCTCACCAAGTTTATCCGCAAGAGGGCTTCTTCCTTTCTTGACATTTTCATAGTAAAATGCCGGATAAAGCGAGTAGAACAGAAGCTGATGGACTGCAAGCGGCGATAATATGGTGTTATATGTCCCGGGCTCTATTTTTCCGCCCTTTGAGTATTGAATAGCAAAATGAGAAGCGTTTTTGGATATTCTTTCAATATCTACATTCAGATCTCTGGAGAAAGATAGATCGTATGCAGCTCCATCCTCATAAACACACTCTATGAAAGCTGAGGTAGCAGTCTCTTCGCTCTCAAGTTCAGCACCTGAGGAGTTTACTATTTCAGTTTTTGTGAATGAAAGCTCTATTAACCCATCAGCGGGATTAACTTTCCTATCTTTTGCAATCTCTATCATTCTATTGGCAGCACCTCTCAACCATTCTCCTTCTCCACTGATTTCGTCAAGAACCTTCTTACTCAGAATACCCTTTACCTCTGTAACTCCACCCTCGGGAAACTCTTTCAGCACCTCCTCTGAAATCTTTGAAATCTTTATGGCCTTCTCACAGGTGTCAATTAGCCTATCACCATCGGTCGTACAGGAGAATCCGACTCTCTCATTTGATATGACTCTAAAGGCGACGATTTCCTCAACGTCCTCAGTTATATGTGTAATTCTGCCCTTTTCGATTTTGAGCGTTTTTTTCAGCTCAATCTCATGAAAAATCTCCCAGGCATCAGCACTGAAGTCAAGATACTTCTTTGCAGCCTCAACATCAATTCTGAAATCCATTTATGCTCCCCCCACAAGAGCATTAACAACCGTCGGTGGAGCCCCATCTGAAACGGGAACAAGTTGCCCGGATTTTCCACAAAATCCCGGTTCAAATTTTACCTCTTTCCCTATCTTGATATCCTTCAGTATTTCGAGCGTGTGTCCGCTAAGCGATACATCTCTTATCATCTCTCTGATTTCTCCGTTGATTATGAGGTACCCATACTGAGCATTGAAGTGAAAATATCCTGTTGCAGGATTGGTCTCACCACCCCTCGTTCCTATGAGGTACACTCCATTTTTCACACTCTCAACCAGCTCATCAAAGCTGTAATCTCCTTCATCGATGTATGTGTTGCTCATCCTGATTATTGGCTCCATTACACCCTGGCTTCTTGAGTTCCCGGGCTTCCCTTTAAGTTTAATCGCAGTCTCCCTTGAATGCAGAAATTCTTTGAAAATACCCTTCTCGATTACGGTTTTTTTCTCAGCCTTCACACCCTCATCGTCGAAGGGGAAGAAACCAAACTCCTCCTTCAACGGATCATCATAAACATTTAATTCCTCTGGACCAACCCTGATTCCTGTTTCCTTCAAAATGCTCGCCCCCCTGATAAGGTGGTCGGCCTCCACGGCATGCCCGAAAGCCTCATGAATGAAAACCCCTCCTAAGGATGGATCCATCAATACCGGCATTTTCCCAGATGGTGGTTTGTGGGCTCTTACAAGCTCTTCCAATTTGTTGGAAAGCTCTTCAGCCATCTCGAATGGCTCATTTCCTGAAACTATCTCAAAACCTCCGGGTTTGAAAATCCTCTTTGAAAGAAACTGCAGTGTGTCATCTTTGCCAACTGCCTGCATGGCAATACCCGTTCTTGGAATCTCATATCGAATCTCAGAACCCTCCGAGTTCCGGTAAATGAACTCTCTGATATTCTCAATATAGTTTATCCTCGTGCTAACAACGAACTCATTTTTCAGCAGCTTTTCGACCTCCTTCAAAAGATTTACCTTCTGCTCGATGTCTGCTGTGCTGATTTTTGGCTTGAAGGTATAGTCTCCCTCAAATGAGCGCCTGTCTATCTCAACATCTCCCTCCTCTATGCAGTTTCTTTCAGCCCTCTCAAGACCCTCTTCATCACTCACCATTCCGCTAAAGAAACCCCATGATTTGTTTTTCAAAACCCTGAAGCTTTTTCCACGGAATTTTTCATATTTTGGTTTCTCAAGTTTTCCATTTTCCAGTGTGAGCGAGAGGGATGTGCTTTTTATCTCACGAATGTCGTAGAATTCCATGAAAATAATTAGGGATGGAGGATAAAAAGTGAACGGTTTATGCTCTATTGTGTTTTTTAATCCTGTTCTAAAATTAATTTCAGTAAAAAATAGAAACTTGAACTCTCGATTTCACTAAGATGTCAACCCCTCATCCTACTTGGAAATAACCCTTTATGTCTCTCTATGAAGGACTCAGACTCATAAAAAACACTTACATGGTATACATTCACGACGCCTATCTGATCTCCTTTCTCGATAACCCCATCCTGTGAGGGCAGGAATACTGCTCTGTTTATTCTCTTTTCATCCTCCACTTTCCTCGGCGGGTCAGGACTGAAAACATCAAGCACAAATCCAAATGGATGGTTTCTGCCATTGAGTGGCTGAACGATTACACCTGCCGGCAAATCCATCTCTTCTATCCTAATAATATCTGCCCTGTTGGCTTTCAGTGACTTTGTTTCAGCAGAGATCAGGGGTTCGAGTCTCCCCATGGAGCTTCTTTTGAAACTGAAAGGTTTAATATCAATCTCTTTTCTGACAACCTCCTTTTCCCTCCAGTAAACGAGATTTCCTCTAAGGCTTTTTATGAGATATTTCATAAGTGTTTTTGCCCTTTCTCCTATGGATATGTGATATACATTAAGTATTCCCAGAATATCTCCTCTCTCTATCCTTCCATCAAAAACAGGAATGAATATGGCCTTTGAAATCGTTCTCGATTCCTCTATTTTTTTTGGTCTTCCTTCAAGCACAAGGTCAAGCACACTTCCAAATGCATTTCTCATTATGTAGAGTGAAACTGGAATTGTATTTGCCGGGATCTCAACGGGTTTTATTTTCATGATCATACTTTTTCCTGCTGTTACCTCAGTGGATTCATCTGCTATCACTGGGTACCACTCTGCAGTGTGCCACCTCCTGTACCAGTTCTCTGAGACCAGAACTCTGTCTCTGTGAATCTCATCATTTCTACGGTAGACGAGATAGACATCCCTTTTCTGAAGCTGGTTCTCGATCATTCTCAGTTCGGGGGGAGATATACCCATGACGAATATCTTTATCACACCGAGCAAATCTCCTTTCCGTATTTTGCCGTATTCCAGCGGAAGGAATGACACCTCTTCAAGTCTCTTTGGCTCCCTCATTTTCGATACCTTGTTCTCATGAACATCAAGGACAATTCCGCTGGCATGTCTCACAATGTTCAGTGTTGAGGAAATTGTGTAGGGGGGCAGAGATACTTTCTCGATTTTTATCCTCGTAATTTTGTTTTTTTCTACTTCAACATTCTCGTCGGCTACAAGAAGCTTCATATAGACATAGTTTGTCAGTTTGTAGGCAAGAGGGAGAATTTCAAGTACATCATCGTCTTTTAAAACACTCCTTTCCCTCATAAATATCCCTTAATAATGATTAATAGTTAATATTTTATAAACATTGCTGAAGCTTTGTTGTGAAAAATAAAATAATTTTTTTCTCTGTCTGTTTCAGTAGATTAGGTAACAACCGTACTGGATATCTCTTTGAGTTTCCCGATCAACCTTTTCTTTCTGGCACAGCTCAGCAGGCTGTGCTCAAGAACCTCATCTATTTTTCCAACCGAAATTATCTCTATTTTCCCCTGAGTTTCGGAGTCAAGTAACACATCGTCTAAGTTGTCCTTCGGTATTATCACTTTTTTAATGCCAGCCTGTATTGCTGCCTCGATTTTCTGTGTAACGCCTCCAACTGGAAGGACTTCTCCCTTCACCGAGAGTGAACCTGTCATTGCTACACTCTGGTCGACTGGAATACCTTCTATAGCTGATATAACGGCTGTTGCAATGCTTATGCTGGCTGAATCACCCTCCACACCCTCGTAGGTTCCAACAAACTGGATATGAACATCCATATCAGAGATATCCTTCCCTATGAATTTTTTCACAATTGCGGAAACATTCATGACCGCTTCTCTCGCTATTTCCTGAAGTCTGCCTGTTGCGATAACTTTGCCCTCTTCCTTGCTGAGTGCAGGCGTTACCTCGGCGATTATAGGAAGAACCACTCCTGCAGATTCTCCAATAACTGCAAGTCCATTAACCCTTCCAATTTCTCCACCTTCAACAATGAATAGTTTGTAATCTCTTCTCTTCTCGATGTATTTATCTGCAAGTTGTTCTTCTATTGTCTTGGCGATTTTCTTCGCTCTCAGAACATGTTCCACTTTGACTAAGGGAGAGCCTTCACTCTTCGCTATATCTCCTGCAGCTCTTATAAGCCCTCCAAGCTCTCTGAGCCTTAAGGTGAGATGATTTCTCCTTCCTGCCCTCCTCTTAGCCTCTCTGATTATCTCTGCTGTAGCGTATTTATCAAAGTGGGGTATCTTTCCATCCTTCCTGATTTCTTGGGCTACAAACCTCACGAGTTTTCTTCTATTCTCTTCTGTATCCTTCATTGTATCGTTCATGTAAATCTCGTAACCGTAACCTTCAATCCTGCTCCTGAGAGCTGGATGCATACCTGTGAGTGCATCAAGGTTGCCTGCAGCTACGAGAATGAAATCACAGGGGACAGGCTCGGTTCTCACCATTGCACCACTGCTTCTCTCAGATTGACCTGTTATGGGGAACTTTTTCTCCTGTAATGCAGTGAGAATTTTCTGCTGGGATTCGATCGTTAGTGTGTTGATCTCGTCTATGTAAAGGACTCCTCTGTGGGCGCGATGGATAGCTCCTGCTTCAACTCTCTCATGGGCGGGAGTCTCAAGACCACCGCTCTGGAAGGGATCGTGTCTGACATCTCCGAAGAGTGCCCCTGCATGTGCGCCTGTTGCATCCTCATAAGGGGCAGTTTCTTTGTCCTGATTGTTAACAAGGAGCTTTGGTATATTTTTTTCTTCTTTCGGGAGAATATATCTCGCAACTAAGAACAGCATTGCAGCAGCTATGATTCCCCACAGGATTTCTCCCTGTAATGCGGAGTATCCCACAATGAATATAACGAGCATGAAGAGGAAGAAGTTTCTGGCCTGGGTCTTTTTTAAAGCTTCCTGTTTGTAAGCGTCGACTATCTCTTTTCCCTTTCCGGCAGGGACAGTCCTGATTTTTGGTTGGTTGGGATCTTCAGGGTTGGGATAAACAAGAATATCTTCAAGTTCCTCCTTTGGCAGGAGCTCAGCCATTGCTTTTGCCAACATGGACTTCCCAGTTCCGGGTGAGCCTATGAGCATCACATGTCTTTTCTGGACTGCAGCCTTTTTTATTGCTTCTACTGCGTCATCCTGACCAATGACTTGGTCTACAAGCTTTTCAGGTACCTCTATTTCTTCAGTTGTATTGAATTCCCTGAATCCTAAGAGTTCATCCACATCTGTAACAAGTTTTTCCATGGAATCCGTCATGGTTGTAGAAAATAGGAGGAATTAATTTAAATAGGTTGTGCATTCTTGGTATCAAAATCCAAAATAGACTTATTTGAAATATTAATTAGAAAGAAAATATAAAACAATCGCCTCTGCTTGATTCTTGGGAAAAAGTGGTGTTAGCACCTTAGCCACATTTGGTATATCCGCACATTCTGCAGGTCATGCAACCTTCTCCATATTCGAGAACATTTCCACATTCAGGACACACACCACCTATCATCTTCGTTTTTGTCCCCTCTGCAAATTCTGTTAGAGGTTTTATTCCCTCGAGATCGACCCTGACCTTCTGGTAATCGCCTCTGAGATACCTCTCCAGAACCTTTGCCACTCCATCAGCGCATGAGGTTATTATTTCGTTCTCCTCGAAACCGATGGATGGACATCTTATTCCTTTCAACTGCCTTATGAGTGCCTGTGGATTCACCCAGCTTCTCAGGGCTATGGACATAAGTCTTCCAATTGCCTCGGTCTGAGAGGCTGCACATCCACCACTTTTTCCAAGCTGTACAAACACTTCTGCGATTCCATGTTCATCCTCGTTTATTGTTACATAGAGTGAACCGCATCCAGTTCTAGTCTCTATTGTCCTCCCCTTTGTTATCTTCGGTCGCGGTCTTGGCTCAATAAGAGAAACAGGTTTTCTGGCGTGGATTTTCTCCTCCTTTCTCTCCTCTTTTCTGATACTGAGAACCTGTTCCTCTCTGCTACCATCTCTGTAGACGGTTATCCCCTTACACCCAAGCTCATATGCAAGGAGAAATGCCCTCTCAACATCCTCTCTTGTTGCAGAGTTTGGCATGTTTATCGTTTTGCTGACAGCGTTATCAGTATATTTCTGGAAAGCCGCCTGCATCCTGACATGCCATTCAGGTGCTATTTCAAGAGCACATCTGAAAACCCTTCTCACCTCCTCGGGAACCTCCTCAATCTCGCTAAGTGTACCTGTACTTGCTATTTTTGATACAAGCTCCTCACTGTAAAGTCCTGAATCAATGAGATATTTTTCAAAGACGGGATTTATTTCAAAAAATTCCTCTCCATCGAGTATATTTGTCCTCCTGTATGCCAACGCAAAAACAGGCTCAATTCCACTTGAACATCCAGCTATAATGCTAATCGTCCCTGTTGGAGCTATGGTTGTGGTTGTAGCATTCCTCATCTTAATGCCTTTTTTCTCCCACAGACTTCCCTCCCAGTTGGGGAAAACACCCCTCTCTTCCGCCAGATGCTGTGAAGCTTTGTGACTCTCGGACTGTATGAAACCCATGACTTCCTCCGCAAGCCTTAGAGCCTCTTCACTGTCATACGGTATTCTCAGTTTGAACAGCATATCAGCCCATCCCATGACTCCCAGACCAATTTTTCTGTTTGCTTTGGTCATCTTCTCAATTTCTGGGATGGGATAGTCGTTCATATCCACGACATTGTCCAGAAATCTCACAGTTGTCCATACTATCTCTTTGAGGTGCTCCCAGTCTATCTTTCCGTTCTTTACAAACTTTGAAAGGTTGATACTGCCAAGATTGCAGGATTCGTAAGGGAGCAGGGGCTGTTCACCACATGGGTTCGTTGCCTCTATTTCTCCGACATGTGGTGTTGGATTGAATTTATTCACGGTATCAATAAAAACAATTCCCGGCTCTCCGTTCCTCCACGCTCCTTCAATAATCAAATCAAAAATTCTTCTTGCAGGGATCTTTCTTACAGTCTCCCCCGTCCTCGGGTTTATCTGTTCATACTCCTCTCCTTTTTTGAGAGCTTCCATAAATCTACCAGTTACAGCAACGCTTATGTTGAAATTTCTGAGAACTCCTTCCTCTTTCTTCGCAGTGATGAAATCTTCAATATCTGGATGGTGGACATTAAGGATTCCCATGTTCGCTCCTCTTCTCCTACCACCCTGCTTTATCTGCTCGGTTGCGGCATCAAAAATCTTCATAAAGCTTACAGGACCACTTGCAACACCCATAGTGGATTTAACTATATCTCCTGACGGTCTGAGGCGTGAAAAGCTGAAGCCTGTTCCTCCTCCTGATTTCTGTACCTTAGCCATATCTGTAAGAGCCTTGAAAATGCCCTCTATGGAATCTTCAATGGGGATAACAAAGCAGGCAGACAGCTGATGCAGACTTGTGCCCGCATTCATCAGGGTAGGACTGTTTGGCATAAAAAGCTGGTTGTGGATAATTTCAAAGAATTTCTCTGCCCAGTAATCTGAATTACCTCCGTAATTCTCTTCTGCCCTGGCTATGGATTTTGCAACCCTCCAGCACATCTCTTCTGGTGTCTCGATTACCTTTCCTGTCTCATCCTTCATTAAATATCTTTTTTGAAGCACAACTTCAGCTGTTTTTGATAGCTCCATAATCTACCTCCCAGATAGAATATTGCCTCTCTAAATTTTTAAGTTTTCACTGGAAATGATGCTTGCAATTTTTCAGAGTAAAATTTAGACAGATTTAAATCTATCCTGTTAAGCTAAATTTATGGCTCTGAAACTTTTGAGTATTGTTGCAACCGAAAGAAAGAAAGGCAACAGTGTTCTCGCTTCCATGTATATAGCAAAGAGATTGAATGCGGAACTAGAGATTGTTAATCTGACAAAGATGGAGATAAAGCCGTGTAAAGCCTGTTACAGGTGCCTGTATGGTGAGGACTGCAAGATAGAAGATGATGTAGAAAGCATCTTTGAGAAAATTGATTGGGCTGATGCTGTGCTTATTGTCTCGCCGGTTTACTGGCTTGATGCAACGGGAAAATTAAAAGCTCTGCTTGACAGGTGCTTTATGTCCATTCGATATTTCAAACAGTTCAGCGGTAAGAGGGCAGTCGTTCTTACACCCTATGGCTTTGAGGGGATGAAAGGATGGGCTTCTGCAACCCACCTCGTTCTTGCAAGGATTCTTGGTTTTGATGTTCTGGCTAACATTGAACTCAGGGCAGCACTTCCTGCAGAGATTTTCACGGATAAGGAGACTTTTGAGAAACTTAATCTTGCTGCTAATCTGCTTGAAAAAGGAGAGAGAGCTGTGTTAGATCATCAATGTCCAGTCTGTATGAACATAATATTCAGAATAAGGGATAACAATCTTGAATGTCCGGTTTGCGGCTCACTCCTTAATATAAATATGGAGTTAGTTGAGAGGGGTGAAAGGTTCTCCCAGAAATGGGTGGTTGAACACTTCAGTGTTGAGTTGATAGGACTTAAAGAGAGGTATAAGGAGTTGAAGGATGAGTTAAAGGAAGCTGCAAAAATTGCTGAGCACATCTGAGCACATTGGATAGTGTTTAAAGCGAGTGTCCAATCAGGTGAAGGTTCCCCACATTTACATTTTTGAGATGTTTTCTGGCAGCTCTGTAGCATTCTCTGACCTGCTCAACTGGGGTGATTGGCAAGTCCATCAGCATGTAATCGGGATGGAAAATGAGGAGGCTATAGGGGATTTCATGGCTGAATGAGGCTATGAACTGTGCAATAGCTTCAACCTCCTTTTTATCTACATAATATGGCACGAGGAGGGTTGTTGCGGATAACACTTCTGGAGCAGTCTCAAACACAGTTGCAAAGTTGCTCAGTGTCGTTCTGTTTGACCTTCCGGTTAAAATCCTGTGGAGTTTCTCGTTCCACGCCTTGAGATCGAACTTGACAGTTCCTCCAGTATCAGAGCTAAGTTCAGCTGCTTTTTTAACATATTTTTTCCTCCCTCCCCCGTTCCACTCCCAGCATATCATAATCTCTCTTTTCTCAGCAACTTTGTCACTGAATCTCAGAGCAAAGGGAAGCTGCGGTTCGGGAGAACCACCGAAGTGGCATATACACTTCACCCTTTCGATCATGGAGGCTTCAATCATCTCTTCAATTTTAACTTTTCTTCCTTTTCTGACATTTTTATGTTCCCAGTTCTGGCAGAAAAGACAGTCAAAGTTGCAGCCATAATAAAAAACAGCAAGATTTGTCCCTCTCAGCCTGCTCCCTCTGCAAAACCATGCGTTGCAGCAGTTTGTGGGTAAAGGGTCTTCATAATATGAAAGAACCGCCATATTGGGGCTGGAAAGTGAGAACCTCTTTCCCTTAGTGTAGCCTCTCAGCCCACAAAGCCCGGTGGAGTTCTCAGACATGTCGCAAAAGTTGGAGCAGAGGCAACATTTCTTATAACCTTTATTGGTGGTTCTGTGCAGAGTTTTTGCTATCGAGTCATCCTTTCTGGCACATTCAGGGCATACAGGAAGGTTTTTTGAGTAGACATTATTCCCACAAACCTTACAGCTTATTTTTCCCCTCATTTCTCCTCTTTTTTTAATAAAAATGTACCGTTGTCGATTATGTAAAATGTTGCGGTGCAGATTGCCACCACATCTCCATTCTGCTTAGCCTCAGAGGTGGCAACTGCGATTTTACTTCCTGTGTTGACAATCCTGCCCTCAGCAATAATCTTTCCGCTCCTAACAGGTTTGATGTAATTAACTTTGATTTCGGCTGTAACGGCAATCTTTCCCTCTTTTACAAGCTCTTTGTTAACAACAAGCCCTGCAGCAGAATCCAGAATGCTTGCTAAAACCCCTCCATGGGCTGTGCCAAAAGCCTGTCTGTGTTTTTCTGTTATTTCAAGCTCAACAACAACACGGTCTCTTCCTATCTTTGGTTTCATTCCAATAAGCCTGTACCAACCGGAATTACCAACTCTGTTCTCGAAATATTTCAGAACTTCATCGGTAAGCTCTACCATCTCATTCTCATAGCTGCAGATGGTTTAATATATTTTGTCATTCTCCTGAGTAGCTGTTTCTGTCTATCAGTAAAATTTAGACGAATATTTACATTAAAGAAGAAGTAATTGTGACATTTCATAAAAAAAATCCGAAACATATTAATATCTCACTTCCTGAATTATTTTGGGTGAGTTTATGGAACTTCTGATGGAACACGAGTCGAAAAATCTTCTGAAATCCTATGGGGTTGCTGTAAATTCCACATTCTTTGTTACAGAAGAGAATGAGGCAGTTAAAATTGCAGAAAAAATTGGATACCCAGTTGCTTTGAAAATTGCCTCAAGAAAAGTATCTCATAAATCGGATTCTGGAGGAGTCTTACTTAATATAAAAAATGAAGAGGAGCTTATCAAAGCTTTCAGGAAAATAATTTCTATTCCCGGTGCGGAGGGTGTTACAGTTCAGAAAATGCAAGAAAAGGGAATTGAAGTGATGATAGGGGTTGCATTCGACCCTCAATTCGGGCACGTTCTTACATTCGGGTCTGGAGGAGTTCTCGTTGAACTTTACAGGGATTTTTCACTGACAGTTCTTCCTGCTGGGGAGAAGGAGATAAGGGAGATGATAAAATCAACAAAGATTTACAGAATGCTCGAAGGTTACAGAGGGTACAGAGGAGATATGGAAGCGATCGTGGATCTGATGATTAAAATATCGAATATGATTGAAAATAGACCGGATATAGTTGAAATGGATTTAAATCCTGTTTTTGTTTATGAAAGTGGATATGCTGTTGTTGATGCGAGAATAGTGCTTAATTCAGGAGAAGTGGAAGAATTTGAAGACAGAGGGGGAATAGATAAGTTTTTCTACCCGGAATCAGCCGCAGTATTCGGTTCATTTAAGATGGGAAAAGCAGCCTTTGCAATAGTTTACAATCTGGTCAATCTTAAGTTCAAAGGTAGGATATATCCAATCAGTCTTCAGGGTGATGAAATTTTTGGGCTCAAGATATATCGAAGTGTTGGTGAACTACCTGAAACCCCCGATGTAGCGGTAATAGCCACACCTGCAAACTCTGTTCCCGAAATAATGCTTGAATGTGGAAAGAAAGGGATAAAAAATGTGATAATTATAAGCTCTGGTTTCAGAGAGGAGAACAGAAGGGGAGCGGAGCTTGAGGACAGGATAGTTGAGATAGCAAAGGAAAATGGAATGAGAATAATAGGCCCAAATACTACAGGGATTTACAATCCAGAGACAGGCTTTACATCTTCCTTTGCTTTGTTAAAAGAAATAAAAAAGGGTAACATAGGGATTATAGCACAGACAGGGCTCTTTCTCGGTATCCTGATGAATCACATTGCTACATCTCACCCATCTGTTGGCTTCAGCAAAATTGTAGGACTTGGGAACAAGTGTGATGTGCAGGACCATGAAATTCTGGATTTCCTGCTCGATGATGAGTCAACACATGCAGTGGGTATTTACGCAGAGGGTTTCAAGAGCGGTAGAAAGTTTATTGAGGCAGCAAAGAAGGCTTTAAGGCTTGGAAAACCAATAGTCGTCTTTAAATCAGGTAGAACAGAATATGGGAAGAAAATGGCGATGAGCCACTCAGCCTCACTTGCGGGGAATGATGATGTTTTTGACGCTCTCTGCAGACAGCTCAACATGGTGAGGGTTTTCAGTTATGAGGAGATGATTGAGACTCTGAAGGCTCTCACCCTCCAGCCTCTGCCAGAGGGAAATAGACTGGCAATTCTTCATTATGTTGGCTCTGGTTGTGTTCAGGGTGCTGACGAGGCATATTTGGGTGGTTTGAAACTTCCTGAAATGTCAGAAGCAACAGTTGAAAGAATAGAAAAGGTAACACCTGAATGGCACAGAGTTGGAAATCCCTTTGATATATGGCCCTCAATTGAGTATTTTGGTGTTGAGAAAGCTTACAACACCTCGTTAAAGGCTGTACTTGAAGATGAAAACTTCGATTGCATCATCGTTGGAACATGGGCAGAGGGAGAATTCTATCCCCTCTACAAACCAGACTTCGAAATGATACGGAGTTACGGAAAGCCCATTTACTTTTTCGTAGAGGGAGAAAGAAACACAGTATTTGAGATGAAAAACGAGTATGAGAGCAATGGATTTCCGGTCTTTGAAGATATAGTGACCACCATCAGAATACTGTCTAAGGTTGTGAAATATTCTCTTGGATTGAAGGAGATCCATTAACATCAGAGGAATCTAAACTCTAAAAATCCGGGAATCTGAAGCTTTTTTCAATCTATTCATTACTGCAAGTCCTATTCCTCTTTCCTCAATTCCTTCTGCAATTATGATATCTGCATGTCTGTCAAGCTCCCTTAACACATCAAAAAGATTTCTGGCTACTTCTTCTGCACTCGTTCCCATTTCTTTAACGACAGCATCCATCTTTTTATAGGGGGTAGGATCTGTGACAGCAATTCCAACCCTGAAACCTTTTTTACTGAAATCTTCAGCAAGTTGAGTGATTTTCTCAACGATCTCCTCTCTTTTTCCTGTAAGAACGAACAACCTGGCATCGGGAGCGTAATGACGGTATTTCATGCCGGGTGATTTTGGAGTATCAACACTCTTGCTGAATATTCTTATATCAACAACTTCCTGAATTCTTTCAACTTCAAGTCCACCAGGTCTGAGAACCTCGACAGGATAAACTGTAGTATCCACAACAGTCGATTCAACGCCTATGTCTGTTGCTCCACCATCTATAATAACATCCACCCTTTCGTAGAGGTCTTCAATAACATGTTCTGCCTTTGTTGGGCTTGGTTTACCCGCAAGATTGGCTGAAGGGGCAGCTATTGGAAGCTCACTCATTTCTATCAGTTTTATAGCAACAGGATGGGAAGGCATCCTTACAGCAACAGTATCGAGACCAGCCGTCACCTCAGGAGGTACAACATCTTTTTTCCTCATTACAAGGGTGAGAGGACCCGGAAAAAATTCGTTGATCAGTTTCCTTGCAGTCTCGTTAACTTCTGCGATCTCCTCTATCATATCAACTCCTGAAACATGAAGTATCAGGGGGTTATCCATCGGTCTTTTTTTTGCGACAAATATCTTTCTCACAGCCTCTCCATCAAGTCCATTTGCACCCAACCCATAAACAGTCTCTGTTGGAAAGGCAACAAGACCACCTTTCCTGATTACATTTGCAGCTACCACAATTTTTTCCTCCTCTGGGTTGTCGGAGTTAACTCTGATTATCTTTGTCCTGACCATCACTTAATTTTTTGAGGCTATGTATTTAAATCTGGAGGCATGGTTAGTTTATTATGATTTATTATTTTGAATCAGAATTTTAAATAAGTGGAAGACTGTGGAATATTTTTATATTTGTTCTGTAAATTCTTAAGGTTGATGTATCTCTACCCGAGAGAAATAATTGCGGAAACATATGTAACAAAGCTTGGTGGATTCTCCGAGGAGATATCTAAAGACGAACTGGCAATCAACACAGAGGCTCTTATGAGGAATACTTCGATAATAATTGGAGAAACAAGGGCGAGAATGAAGTTTCTTCACCACAAAAACAGACCGTATTTTCTGAGGAATATCTTCAAAATTGTGGGGTTTGAAGGAGAACTTGCAGAGGAACTGAGCCCGAATGGTGAAGCTGTACTTTCAGAAGAGCTTAAGGAAAAATATGAAAGGTATCTGGGGGGTGAAGTTCTGATAAATACTGTGGAGAGCTTTAGAATCGATGATGACTTCTCGGAGGTTTTAAAAGCTTTTTTGAGGAGTAGATGGGATTAAAATGAGGTTAAGGGAACTTAGCGAAAAAGAGAAAAAAGTTATAAGATCTGCACTCAGGTTTTTTGATTCAGAAGAGTTTCTAAGGATGAATTCGCTCGCTGTGTTTGAAAGAGATAAAAGGGAAGTATTCTCCCTTTCTCCAGAACTTCATGGGTTTCTTACTGAAAAAGTAGGTCTAATCGAAAGCAGAGGCAGAGTCATCTCTGCAGGACTGAAGATAGGAGAAGTGGGAAAAAGATTCAGATTCTCCTTAGAAGGTAGTTTTTTTCTTTCAGGGAAGAAGAAGAGGGTTTATGTTAATAGACGGGGAGAAATGCTTTTTCTTTATGGAAGGGACATCTTCTCAGGTTCTGTTGTAAAAGCAACTTCTGATGTAAGGGAAAATGACACTGTTTTTGTTTCAAATACACTGGGAGATGTGCTGGGGATAGGGAGAAGCAGATATGATGCGGTAAAAATCAGAAGTGTGGAGAAAGATAAAGTGGTGGTTGAAAATCTGGTTGATAGGGGAGAGTATTTAAGAAAGAAAAAACAGTACAGCTCTTTTTAAAGTCTAAGTCAGGTCTTCTGAAGATTTTTAAGCTCTCTTTCCTGAAGAGCCATCATCTCTCTTACGCTCCTGTTGAAGGCAACCTCACCAATTGATTTTATGTTCTTGCAAACCTCTTTGAGGGTTTCAAGAGCCATTCTGTAGTTTATGTTTTGCTTCTCAGAAACGAGGTTCATTATCTCCTCCAGCAATCTGTCGGTGTCCTTTATGACTTTCTCTGACATCAGAAGATCTGATTCGCTGTAGGCCTTCAGCATTTCAGTAAATATTATTTTGATCTCTCTGAGGATGGTGACAAGTGGACTCTCGGTTTTCTCCTCCAAGTCCCGCACATAGATTGAAAAGTCTCTTAGGGAGTCTGCAATCTCTTCAATAAGTTTTGTAACCATTCTTGCACCGAGTATCATCCTTAAGTCGTTCCACTTGACAGAAATCGAGAGTTCCTTGATTTTTCTGTGCTGCTCTCTGAGTGCGAGAAGATAGAGTCTATCAAGGTCGACCTCAAAGAATGTTATCTCATCCAGAGCAAAGGCATCGTCTGAGGTAATTCCCTCGATAATCCCATCTATCATTGACTCAATGATCTGATACATTCTCCTCAGAACACCGTTAAAATCAAAATCGGGTGTGTTCATGCATCGTAGAATTATTTTTCCATCTTGGGCGTAGATGATTTCAATTCCGATCATTGACCTTACAATCTCACTTATTTTCGTGAGTATTCTTGGGGTTATATTTGGATCCTCAATCACTATTTCATCCAGACCCTGAATGTAAACAGCATATATGAATCTCCTGAGAAATTCCTCGTCATACTGCTTCAAACCCTTGAGATTTCCTTTTATTATCTTTCCTGACTCGGAAATTTTCTTTGGGACAATTAGGATGCAGTCATCCTCAACATTCAGTACTATCTCATCTCCTTGATCGAGTTCATTCTTTCTTATCCATGTTTTTGGCAGGCTGACCATGTAGCTGGAGCCGCCTATGAACTGGAGCCTTCTGACATCCATATGTATTTGTATGGATTTATTTGAATTTAAATGTTTTGTTGAACATTCTTCCCGTGTTAATCGTAATTTAATCGATACATTATTCCGGAATATATTTCTTCTAAAAATTCGAACAAACTAACCTGTAAGTACCGATACAAAGTACCATCTATAACTTCTTGAACCCTATCACAAAGCTTTTAGGTTTTTCTTTTTCTATTTGATTTCAATGATTGTTTCAGAAACATGGGTTGAGGGAAGAGAATTACTTTTGAGGAAAATTACTGAGAGCGGGAAGAAGTATAAGTCCCGATTTGGAGACACCCTCCGTTCAGAACCTGATTTACTGGTTGTTGAAGAACCCGATTATTTTTTCCAGGTTGAACGGGACTTCTCTGGATGGAGATTTTGTGGGGAGAGTTATGCTGGGAGGGTGGATAATCTGCTGGGAAAATGTGCTGCAAAGCTAAAATCAAGTCCATATACTAGAAGGATCTCAATTCCGGTATGGAGACCAAGAGATCATTTTTGCAATACACCTCCAGCAATAACTGAAGTTTCTCTTCTCCCTTTGAATGGAAAACTTCACGCTACAGCCTTCATTCGCTCTCTCGACGCTTACAACTTTTTCATGTACAATGCTGATTTCATAACTTATATTCTGGAATCTGTTTCCAATCTTGCGGATTTTGAAGTGGGAAGTGCAGCTATGCTCATATCGGTACCTCATATCTATTTGAGAGATGTTGATAAAGTGAAGGTTAATGCTGAACTGAAGGAAGTTTACGGCTATCATGAACTTGGTACTCATTTGAAGGAGGACTATCTTTCTACTGCGTGGCATTCGGCAATGGAGGTAATATATTACAATGGAAACCGTAAGAGGACAGAATGGGGTGAAATTTTTGAGGGGCAGAAAGATAGTAAATTCGTCCACAGACTTTTTATCGAGGTGAAGAACCCTTATGAGCACCAGATACATGATAAAGCTCCATTTACGAAGAAATATGGAATTGATTATGCTCATGATTACATGATTTATGCCAAGTGTATTGATAAGCCGGTTTCAGAGCCGATTCTCAAGGAAGGTGAGACCTACACCTATGCTGAGAGGGCAAGATACTGCGAGAGTGATGATGTTGTGGTCGATCAGCTATATACAGTTATCTCGAAGTTAAAGGAGGATAGATTCAGAAGAGACTGCTATGTGGGAATCTCACGCACACAGGATATCGAGAGTGATGAGCCTCCGTGTCTGAGAGGATATCACTTCGCTGGAGATTATGGTTTTCTGAAGGGTATTTTTTATATGAGGTCTAATGACATTTATGGAGCAATGCATGCCAATGCTTTTGCCTTTTCAACTCTCACGCAGTATGTTGCTGAATTAACGGGCTTTGAGAAGCATATTTATTATCATTTTGCCGTTGATGCACATATTTATGGAGAGTTTGTAAAATCTGTTAGGGAGATACTCGAGCCAGAATCTCCTGACTTTTTATCGGAGATGAAAGGATCCAAGGGATAACAAGTGAACTACCCCACCCTCACGGATGGGGCTTCTCCCGTTCCGTCCTGACTTTGCGTCAGGACTTCATGCGGGAGTTCGAGGGGTTCACGGCTCCCTCATCCCATGCCTCTCGTTAAGGCATGGGCTATATTGATGGCTGCATTCAAATCTCTATTGTATCTCAAGCCACACTTACGACATCTAAACTCTCTATTGGCTTGGGTAACATGCCCGCATCTGTGACACTTCTTTGAGGTGTCCCTTGGTTCGATGTACACGACTGCCATCCTCTCTAAGTTCGCTTTGTATTCGATGTATGTTTGGATTTTCCTAAAGCTCCAAGCGTGCAACCTTCGATTGAGCTTAGCAGAACCATTCATGTTCTCCCTAATTCCATCAAGTTTCTCCATGACGATTATTGGATTTGGGAATTGCTTAGCGTAAGCAATGATTTCATTGGCTATTATGTGCAATTGTTGGTTTACTATTCTCTCTTCTCTACAACCAATTCGCTTAACCAAATCCAACCTCTTCTTTCTCTGCAAGTTTCTCCTGATATGTGCGTATTGTTCAAAGTCTTGAGAGCAAGCGAGGTATATAGTGAGGATTGTGTAAAAATTCATGGGATTGCACTTATGACACTCAATACTATTGAATAGATTTTTAACTACAAAAGAAAAAATCTTGGAGCATGGGTTACACAGGGCTTGGCTTGGAAGTCGACCTCGGTCAAAAAGATTTCTCTGAATTCTATATAAAAGACAGAGAGTATGAAGAAAGTGCAGGAACAGCTGCGATTGCATATAAAATCGCAAAAAAGCTTTACAGGAAGAAATTCGACCCGTTGAGTGAGAAAAACTTTATAATTTTTGCTGCAGGGTTGCTTACTGCCACTGGTTTACCAGGAGCCACAAAAACAATCTGCATAACAAAAAATCCACTGAATAGAACATTTGGGGCTGGAGTGGTGGGTGGAAAACTCGCCTTCGATATGAAACGGGCAGGTTATGACATTATAGTAATTAAAGGAGTCTCTGATGAGGCTGTTACGATCAAAGTAGAATCAGGAAAAGTCTCCTTTGAAAATGCTGAAAAGTTATGGGGGAAGGACATCGTAAAAACAACGAATCTAATCAAAAGTCAGAGTAAGGGATCGGTAATTGCTATAGGGCCTGCTGGAGAGAATCTTGTTCCTATTTCACTTGTTCTGGTTGATGCCATACATCACTTAGGTAAGGGAGGTCTTGGAGCTGTTCTTGGTAGTAAAAAGATAAAAGCAATTGTTATTTCAGCTGATGGAGGAAAAAAGCCAACTATTTTTGATGAAAAGCGATTTGAAGCTCATGCTGAAGAGTTGAGGAAAAGATTGAAGGCTGATGAACTTGTCAGGATCTACTCTAAAGCTGGCATCATGTATGCATGGCAGAGATGGGGTGAAGCTGGATATCTGACGAACAGAATGAGGTCTAAAAGGGTGGGAAGTGGGCTTATTACAGAATTTGGGCTTGAAAAGTACCTTCAGAGAATCAAGAAGAGTGGTGCAGGATGTTATGGATGTCCATCTCCCTGTAAGGCAAGATTAAAATTGGGAAATCGCACAGTTAATGCTTCTCTTTACCTTGGAGTGGCATTGATGGGTATACGATGTGGTTTACAGACAGCAGAGGAGGCAGTTGAATGCCATGATGCAGCAAACAGACTGGGAATTGATGAGCTTACATTTTCAGAGCTTTTTGATGTCCTTATGACCTTCAAGGAGGAGGCAAAGGTTTTTGAGGATGAGATTGGCTTTGAAATCAGGAGAGATTCTGCATCGGTAATGAGACTCCTTACCTTAACGGCATACAGAATAGGAATTGGGGAGTATGTTGGGAGAGGGATGGAAGGACTGGCTGAAAAATTTGGGGAGTGGGTGAAAAAAGAAAGGTACTTCATCCGGAACATGGAATGGATTTTTGATCCAAGGGTATCTTTTGGGAGTGAAGCTTTCGGACAGCTCACAAACCTGAGAGGAGGGCATGAAGGTCCTGTAACTATCACAGCACTCCCCGGAAAAAGTGAAGAAAGTCTGAAGAGGTATCTGAATAAAATTGGTGGGACTGAGAAAGTTTTTGAAAATGGTTTCAGGATGGAGCTTTACACTATTGCAGCAGAAAACTGGCTATGGGTTCTGAACGGAATGGGTTTCTGCAGGCGTGAGAGTATAGCAAGGAACCTTGATCTCGATCTGGTAAGAGATCTTTTCAACAGCTCTACAGGATTTGAAATAGATTCTGAAGGGATTTTAAAAGGAGCGGAAAAAGCCATTTCCATTGCAAGAGAGCTTAACTGCAGAGAAGGTTACGACTCTGAGGATGATCTCCCTCCTCAAAAATTCTTTGAACCACTTAGAATGAAAAACAGGGAGCTTGTGATTAGAGATTATCTTACAGGCGAACCCATTGGGAGAGATGAGGTTATTGAAATGCTAAGGCGCTACTACAATGCCAGAGGGTGGAAGAAAAATGGGTGTCCCTGATCCGGCGATAGTTTTTTTATTTTACTGAATTAGTTTATTCAAATGAAGATTAAAAGAGAACTCTTAGATATGATTCTTGCAGTATCAAAAGACAATCATCCAGATGAAGTTGTTGCGCTGATGGCTGGAAGAAAAGGGATTGCAGAGGAACTTGTTTTTCTCCCCTTTGAAGGTGGCAGAACGAGTGCAATCATACACATGGATATGCTCCCACTTGGCATGAGAATAATTGGGACTTTTCACAGCCATCCTTCTCCGAATCCTTATCCCTCTTCAGCTGATCTTCAGATGTTCTCCAGATATGGGAGATACCACATAATTGTTGCTTACCCCTATACCATGGATAGCTGGAAATGCTTTGACAGAAATGGAAGGGAGGTTGAAGTGGAGATTGTTGAGTGAGTATGGTGCAGATGTGGATGTGGGATATTCTTGGTAAGGGGGAGGTTTGGGTTAGAAAATTACAAAACCCCGTCAGACTGGGATGTTGCAGTTAAATTTGACACGCGAACTTCAATACCACGATCTTGACTGAGAAGGACTCAAAATTCACTCAAAACAACGGAAATGATAAACAATGTAAAATAATTCCGATATCCCAAAGAATTTTTATGCAGTTGTGTTAGGGTTTATTGGATGGTGAGGGTTATTGCTACAGGTACATTCGAGATAATTCATCCGGGACATCTGAGATTTCTTCAAGAGGCAAAGAAACTGGGGGATGAGCTTATAGTGATTGTGGCAAGGACGAAGAATGTAAAACATAAACCAAAACCAGTGGTACCGGAAGAACAGAGAAGGAAGGTTGTGGAGAGCATAAGATATGTTGATAAAGCTGTACTTGGAGATAAAGAGGATATTTTCAAGCCAATTCTTGAACTTAGGCCAGATATAATCGCTCTCGGACACGATCAGCACTTTGACGAAAAGTGGCTGGAGGAAGAGCTGAGAAAGAGAAACATCAATGCTAAGGTGATAAGGATAAAAGCCAAGGAACCATGCGAATTTTGCAGCTCTGCAAAAATCATAAGTGCTCTTATTGAAAGCAGAATAGGTAGAAAACCTGAAAGGGATAGGAGCGGTAAAAATTAAAATTTTCTCAACTTTAACTGAGCTTTTCTGAAAACTTCTCTTGATTGCAAAAACTTATTAAAACCCCTCCTCATTTGCACCACCATGAAGTTTGATGAACTTCTGATGATCCCGGGACCCGTTCAGGTTCATAGCAGAATTCTGAATGCTATGGCTAAGCCAGTCATAGGCCACAGAACACCTGAGTTCTCTGAAATTATGAAAAACTGCACGGAAGGTTTGAAGGAGCTTTTTGGGACTGAAGGAGATGTTTATCTTATATCTGGTTCCGGAACCGCTGGAATGGAGGCTGCAATTGCCAGTTTCTCAAAACTTGATAGAATTACATGCATTGACAATGGAAAGTTCGGGGATAGACTTGGAAAAATTGCATCCAGATATACTCAGGTTGATGTACTCAGTTTTGAATGGGGAAAGTCCATCGATCTCGAGGAGGTCGAAAAATCTCTTGAAAATGGAAGTCAAGCGGTTGCATTCGTTCACAATGAAACCTCAACAGGGATTCTCAATCCTGCAGAAGAAATAGCCAAAATAGCCAGAAAACATTCCGCTCTTGTGATCATGGATGGTATAACCTCTGTGGGTGGAGAGGAGGTAAAGATGGATGAATGGGGTGTTGATGTTGCGATAGTTGGCTCTCAGAAGTGTTTGGGCATACCTCCCGGGCTTGCGGCTGTCGCTGTGAATGAAAAAGCCTGGGAGTTCTACAATGAAAAAGCACCATTCTATCTTGACCTCGCTGCTTACAGAAAAAAGCTGAAGGACTGGCAGACACCCTATACTCCAGCAGTTCCACTCTTTGCAGCTCTGGATGAGGCAATCAAGATGATAAGGGAGGAGGGACTGGAAAAAAGAATTGAAAGACACAGAAAACTCTCAAAGGCTGTGAGAGAGTGGGCAGTTAATGCAGGACTTGAACTTTTCCCGCAGCTAAACGATTACAGCAGCTATTCCAATACTGTCACAGCCATCAAAATACCATCTGGTGTGACGGATAAAGAGCTTAGAGGGGGGTTGAAGGAAGAATACGGAATAACGATCTCCGGTGGACAGGAGCATTTGAAAGGAAAGATATTCAGAATAGGGACAATGGGCAACATAGGAAAGAGAGAAGTTATAGCAACTCTTGCTGCCGTAGAGGATATTCTGACGAGAAAGGGTGCAGCAGTTCCGGCATTAAATGCTGCCTTGGAAGTACTCTCATGATGGTGGAAGAATGAAGGTAGGAATAGCTGACACAACATTTTCAAGGATAAATATGGGAAAAATTGCTATAGATGAGTTGAGAAGTATCAGCTCACTTCCACATGAGCGGTACACAGTTCCCGGAATTAAGGATCTTCCCATAGCTGCTAAGAAGCTTATAGAGGAAAGAGATTGTGATATTGTAATAAGTTGTGGCTGGGTGGGTAAAACTGACACAGATAAACTCAGCTATATCGTTTTAAGTATGGGTATTCAGCTTGTTCAGCTTTTGACGGGGAAGCATGTTATTGATGTTACGATACACGAAGATGAGGCTGAGGATGAACAGGAACTTCTCATGGTGGCAGAGAACAGGGTGAGGGAGCATGTTAGAAATGCTGTTGATTTGCTTTTAAACCCTAAGAAGCTGGAAAAGCTTGCAGGAACTGGGCAAAGACAGGGATATGAGGATGTAGGGGAGATAAGAAGGTAAATTTTTTGTTGAGAGTAGAGTACATTCATCAAAATTGAGAGTAATTAGGCAGCTGTATCTGCTTTAATTAGCATGAGACCTTTCCTCTTTGAGTAAATCAATATTTTCATTACCGATAACTGAAAAGTCCAAACCACCCGTGAAGTCATACTTTTACAGACAAAATCTCCTCTGTAACCAAAGTAACCGTTGTTGAGGTAAAGGATACGGAGAAAAAAGTGTCACTTATAATGAAGGAGAATCTAAAATCTTTTTTGGAAAAGTGAAAATATTGGCACTATGTCAGAACTGCGGAGACCCTTCTGGAACACATACACAAAAATAATTAAATATCGAAATCAAATCCTGAAGTTGGTGGTAAAATGGAAAAAATCAAACTTGGTCTGGTTGTGGCTGAGTTTAACAGAGATATAACCTACATGATGGAGGTTCTCGCAAAAGAACATGCTGAATTTCTTGGAGCGGAAATAACAGATGTTATAAGGGTGCCGGGCGTTTTTGATACTCCTATCGCTGTCAAAAGAATTCTTGAGAAGGGAAGTGTAGATGCTGTTGTAACTGTGGGGGCAGTTATTGAAGGCGAGACAGAGCATGATGAAGTTGTTGCACAGCATGCAGCCAGGAAAATTATGGATCTTTCCTTAGAGTTCAACAAACCAGTCTCCCTTGGTATATCAGGACCGGGAATGGGCAGGATAGCTGCTCAGAAGAGAATTGAATATGCGAAAAGAGGTGTTGAAGCTGCTGTAAAGCTTGTGAAAAGGTTGAAGGAATATGATGAGCAGGAGAGTTAATGCTGTAAGTCCCTCAGCGACTCTCAGGATTTCAGAGGCTGCAAAGAGGTTTAGGAGGGAAGGAAAGCCAGTAATTGATATGAGTGTAGGCGAACCTGACTTTCCAACCCCTTCATTCATTATTGAGGCAGCTTACAGGGCGATGAAAGAGGGCAAGGTATTCTATACACCCTCCCGGGGTATTCCCGAACTCCTTGAAGCGATCTCTGAAAAGCTGAGAGAGGAGAATGGAGTTGATTTTGCTCCTGAGAATATAATAACAACTCCTGGAGCCAAATATGCAATATTCGAGGCTATTATGAGTACGATCGATGAAGGAGAAGAAGTAATCCTCCTCGACCCTTCTTGGGTGACATATGAGGCATGCGTTCTTATGGCTGGTGGAAGAGTTGTGTGGGTTCCACACTCGGAAGATTTCACTGATGCTCCTGTTGAGGAGTACATAACTCAAAAAACAAAGATGATAATTTTCAACTCACCCAGCAACCCGCTTGGGGTAGTCTATCCCAACTCCTTCCTCAAGAAGCTGAGAGATATTGCGGTTGATAAAGACCTCCTCGTGATGTCGGATGAGGTATATGAGAAGATAATATTCGAGGGTGAACACAAAAGCATTGCCTCTCTTGACGGCATGCTTGAAAGAACTATTCTGATCAACGGATTATCGAAAACGTATTCCATGACTGGCTGGAGGCTCGGATATGCAGCAGCCAGAGAAGAAATAATCAAGGCAATGGCAAAGATACAATCTCATTCTGTAAGCCATCCAGCATCCTTCGTTCAGTATGCTGCTGTGGAGGCTATTAAGGGGGATCAGAGCTTTTTGAAGAGCATGGTGGATGAGTTCAGGACAAGAAGGGATATGCTGATGGAGGGACTTGATAAGCTCGGTATAAAGTATGCCCCTCCAAAGGGAGCCTTTTACATGTTCATGGATGTGAGACAGGACAGCATGGAGTTCTGTCAGAACTTCCTTGAAAAGGAGTATGTCGCAACAACACCCGGAGCAGCCTTTGGAAAGGGCTATAATACTTGGGTGAGAGTCAGCTATGCTACTTCCAGAGAGAACATTCGGGAGATGGTGGTAAGGCTGGAGAGATTCCTTCAGTAATTTTTTATTTTAAAAAAATATGGTTAAAAATCAGGAAGAAATCGATTGGATTTTTTAATTATTTATTTGTTTTTTTGAGTTGCAGCTTTTCAGTTTTTTCATTCTATTGACAGATAGCGCAATATTTATATGCATTAAATCAGCTTTAATCCATTAGTATGGCATGTAATATCAAGGTAAGCAATCCGGCGACTCTGCTAAAATCCGAAAAAAATGGCTTTCCTGCTAAATGTACAGGTAGTTTCGACTCTGAATTTTAAGGGGGGGTTTCTTTGCCAAGAATTGTTGCAAAACCTGAGGTGTGTATGGGATGTCACCTCTGTGAGGTGTGGTGTGCAGTGGCTCATTCGAAGTCGAAGGACATAATAAAGGCCTTTAAATTTGAGAAAAAGCCACTTCCAAGGATTGTTGTTGATGAGAATATTCCAGAAACATTTGCAATTCAATGTAGACACTGTGACGAGCCTGATTGTGTATTTGCCTGTATCAGTGGGGCTCTCTACAAAGATCCGGAAACAGGAAAAGTCCTTCACGATGAAAGTAAATGTGTGGGATGCTTTAGCTGTGTGATGGCGTGCACCTTTGGAGGGATAGTGATTGATTTTGAGAATCGGAAAGTTGTTAAGTGTGATCTCTGTGAAGAGCTGGAATATCCAATGTGTGTTAGGATGTGTCCCAACGAAGCTCTCGTCTTTGAGGAGGGAAAATAAATGGAGTACGATGTAGTCATAATCGGAAATTCAGCAGGAGCTGTCGGATGCATTGAAACTCTGAGAAGTAAAGACAGAGATATTACTATGGCTGTAATTTCTGAGGAGAAATATCACACATATTCGAGGGCACTCATTCCATATTATTTGGCTGGAAAGATAGATTTTGATAAACTGTACTACCGACCTCTTGATTTCTATGAAAAGATGAATGTAATCCCTCTGCTCGGCAGAAAAGCTGTTTCGGTAGATTTTGAAAAGAAGATGGTGAAGCTTGATACAGGTGAAGAAGTGAAGTATGGAAAACTTCTCCTAGCAACAGGAGGAAAACCCTTTATACCCCCAATGGAGGGATTTGATAGGAGCCTTGAAAATGTTTTCTCCTTTGTGAGCTTAGATGATGCTCTCGGGATTGAAAAAATTCTTCCTGAATCGAAGAAGGCTGTTATACTGGGGGCAGGAGTTATAGGTCTGATGGCTGCTGAAGTGCTGGTGAAGAAGGGACTCGAGGTTCATGTTGTTGAACTCGCAGATAGAGTACTTGCTCCCGTTGTTGATGAAAGAACATCTCAGCTTGTTGAAAAGGTGTTTGAGGAGAATGGAGTCAAAATATATACAGGAGTGACGATAAAGAAGGTAAATTCCGAGAACAACAGAGTGGTGAGCGTTATTCTTACCAGTGGAAATGAGATTGAATGTGATATCCTGATTGTTGCTGTTGGTGTAGTTCCAAGAACTGAGCTCGTGCAAAACACGGATGTGGAAGTGAACAGAGGCATTCTCGTGAACAAAAAGATGGAAACCTCTGTAAAGGATGTATATGCATGCGGTGATTGTGCAGAGATTTACGATTTCGTTTTAGGTGATAGAAGAGTTCTGCCTCTCTGGCCCAATGCATACTACGGTGGGAGGGTTGCTGCGATAAACATGCTGGGTGAGGAGGCTGAATTTGAGTGGGGAACTTCAATGAATGCGATGCACTTCTTTGACATCTACATAATAAATGCAGGGCTTAACATAACGGATGAGATTGCTGAAAAAGAGGGATATGAGGTTCTTGTCAGATATGAGCCTGAAAGAAAGGTTTACAGGAGAATAGCTGTGAAGGATGGTTTGATAAAGGGTCTCGTATTTGTTGGAAGGGTTGAGAGGGCTGGAATTTATCTCAATCTTATGAGGAGGAAAATAAATGTCTCGAATTTCAAGGATAGATTGCTTGATTACGACTTTGGATACACAAAATTGCCTGAGAACATCAGATGGAATTTGCTCGGAGATGAAGTCATCCTTGGAATCATTTAGTGGAGGGGTATCATGAGGTTTGAAATCAACAGGGAGAGTGAGAGACACCTTCCCGATAAAGACCTGCAGGCTTGCGGGCTTTTTGGAGTTATGAACATAGAAGGTAAGAGATTCGGTGGAGAAATGGCAATAAAAGCTATAGTCAACATGAGAGCCAGAGGTAATGGACTTGGGGGAGGGTATGCTGTTTATGGGCTGTATCCTGAGTATAAAGACTACTATGCAATGCACATAATGTTTCAGGACAGAAATATGGATGCAAAGAAAAAGGTTGATGAATTCCTTTCAAGAAACTTCGACATAGTTTATGACGAGGAGATCCCCACAAATCCAGAGGCAAGGGTCATGTATCCCCCTCTTGTCTGGAGATACTTTGTGGCTCCTAAGAAAAAAGGTGAGGATGCAAAATTTTCAGATGACGATTATGTTGTTGCAAAAGTTATGCACATCAATACCTCTATAGAGGATGCCTATGTCTTTTCTTCAGGAAAGGACATGGGTGTCTTCAAGGGAGTTGGATTTCCTGAAGATGTGGCAGAGTTTTTCATGCTTGATGAGCTTTATGAGGGCTACATGTGGACGGTTCACAGCAGGTTTCCGACAAACACTCCTGGATGGTGGGGAGGAGCACATCCGTTCAGCATTCTTGACTGGACTGTTGTTCACAATGGAGAAATATCATCATATGGCACAAACAGAAGGTTTTTAGAGATGCACGGCTACTACTGCACCCTTTTTACAGATACTGAGGTCATGGCTTATGCTGTAGATCTTCTTATGAGAAGACAGGGGCTTCCAATAGAAATCGTTTCCAAAATCTTTGCTGCTCCGATGTGGGATCTCATAGAGAATATGGATGAGAAAAAGAAAAAGCTCTACACAACACTCAGAATGGTATATGCGCCATTGCTGATCAACGGGCCATTTACCGTTATAGTCGCTCACCATGGTGAGATGTTCGGAATCACTGATAGAATAAGGCTCAGACCAATTACAGCTGGAGCAAGGGGTGATCTCGTCTTTCTTTCCTCTGAGGAAGCAGCTATAAGAGCAGTTTCACCAAAACTCGACCTTGCATGGACACCAAGAGGTGGAGAGCCCGTTGTGGTTAGATTGAAGAGGAAAGACCATCTAATGAGCCTTAAAGAATCAGTTTAGGAGGACTCAAGATGAAAACATACATGCTTCCAGAATTCATAATAGAAAGATCAGATGAGAGATGTATAAGATGCAGAGTTTGTGAGAGACAGTGTGCTCAGGAAGGACACTGGTATGATGAGGAACTCGATGTGATGTTTCACAATGAGGAAACATGTATTGGATGCCAGAGGTGTGTTGTATTCTGTCCAACAAGGGCTTTATCGGTAAGACCCCATCCGTCAACCTATCGTCCCAATGCAAACTGGACGAGGGAGAAACTTCAGGATTTGAAAAAACAGGCTGAAACTGGAGGAGTAATCCTCACGGGAAGTGGAAATGACAAGCCATACAGAATCTACTGGGATCATCTCGTCCTTAACGCCTCTCAGGTTACCAACCCATCTATAGACCCGCTTAGGGAGCCGATGGAACTGAGAACTTTTCTTGGTAGAAAGCCTGATGGGCTCGATCTGAAAGTTAGTGAAGATTATGAGGATGTTGAGATTCGGAGTGAGCTTTACCCCAATGTTATGATTGAGACACCCATAGTTTTCTCTGCAATGTCTTATGGAGCGATAAGCTACAATGCTTTCAAGTCACTTGCAATGGCAGCGAAGGAATTTGGCACACTCTTCAATACCGGAGAAGGAGGACTGCCAAAGAGCATGAGGGAGGAATTCGGGCAGAATACAATAGTCCAGGTAGCAAGTGGTAGATTTGGTGTTGACCCCGAATATCTGAATGTATCTGCAGTTATGGAAATCAAAATCGGTCAGGGTGCCAAGCCAGGTATTGGTGGGCATCTTCCTGGAGAGAAGGTTAGTATAAACATCTCAGAAACGAGAATGATCCCTGAAGGAACGGATGCTCTATCTCCTGCTCCACAGCATGATATTTACTCCATTGAAGATCTGTCCATGCTAATCTATGCTCTGAAAGAGGCAACCAACTACGAAAAGCCAGTGAGTGTGAAGATTGCAGCAGTTCATAATGTCGCAGCAATAGCATCCGGTATAGTCAGGGCTGGAGCGGATATAGTCGCCATTGATGGGTTGAGGGGCGGAACTGGAGCAGCACCGAAAATAATACGGGACAACGTGGGTATTCCTATTGAGTTAGCCCTTGCAGCAGTCGATAGAAGGCTGAGAGAAGAAGGAATCAGACACAAAGCCTCAATACTGGTCGCGGGAGGTTTCAGAAATAGTGGAGATGTTATAAAGGCTATAGCTCTTGGAGCAGATGCTGTGTACATCGGCACTCCTGCGCTGGTTGCAATGGGATGTACGCTCTGTCAGAAATGTTACACAGGAAAATGTGCCTGGGGAATATGCACACAGGATCCTTACCTTACAAGAAGACTCAATCCAGAGATTGCCAGTAGAAGACTCGTCAATCTACTGAGAGGATGGAGTCACGAGATAAAGGAAATGCTAGGAGGTATGGGAATCAACGCCATAGAAAGTCTGAGAGGAAACAGAGACCACCTGAGAGGTGTTGGACTTGAAGAGTGGGAGCTGAATGTCCTTGGAGTAAAGGGGGCAGGAGAGTAATCTGGAGGTGTGATGAATGGTATCAAGTTTGAAGTTCTCTCTCAGGGATATGTTTCTTGAGGGGGTAAGACCCCTTGAGAAAATCTTGGGTTATATCGAGGTGAAAGGGGAAGAGGCAGTTATAGATGCATCAGAGCTCAAACACAAAGAGGTGAATGATCTTCTGAGGTATACTGCCCTTAATAAAGTGAAAAAAGTTGAAGTCATCAATGTTGTGGGACAGAGGTATATAGGAACCAGACTCCACATTCCGAATCCATCTCCGAGGCTTGAGATCCACATAAAAGGCACTCCAGGAAATGATCTTGGAGCCTTTCTTGATGGCCACAGAATAATAGTCCACGGAAACGCTCAGGATGGGGTTGGAAACACGATGGATGACGGTGAGATAGTTGTCCATGGCAGAGCCGGAGATGTTGTAGCCATGTCGATGAGGGGTGGAAGGATTTACATAAGGGATAATGTGGGGTATAGGACAGCGATTCACATGAAGGAATATGTGGGCAAGATTCCGGTTCTTGTGATTGGAGGAACCGCTCAGGACTTTTTTGGAGAGTACATGGCTGGTGGGAGGGTAATTCTCCTTGGTTTGAGTCTGAAGGAAGGTGAGAAACATAAAGCCCACTATATCGGAACTGGAATGCATGGAGGAGTCATTTATCTCAGGGGGAGAGTTGAGAAGTATCAGCTTGGTAAAGAAGTAGGTATAGTTGATATGGAAGAGGAGGACTGGAAGTTCATTGAGGAACAGGTGAGAAGATACTGCACTTACTTTAACAGAGACATGGACAAAATCATGGAAGGGAACTTCCTGAAGCTTGTGCCTGTATCCAAAAGACCCTATGGGAAGATATATGCCTACTGATTTTGAAATCTTTTAAATTTCTGTCAGCCCAAAATCAGCTTTGGTTCTGACTTAAACCCTGCTCTTTGATTTTAAAGAACAGAACCAAAAATGTTTTTTAAATAGAACAGTATCTCAATTGATGATCGAGTTCATCCTATCTTTTATTGGAGGAATTATCTCTGTTCTTTCGCCATGTATTCTTCCAGTACTTCCCATTATATTTGCAACTTCTGAGGGCGATTGGGTTAGAAGCTTTTTCGTTGTTCTGGGGATGGTCACATCCTTTGGAATTCTTGGTTTAGTACTGGGCATCCTTGGCTCCATTTTTTTTCTCAAATACGCTGCCTTTGCAGTTCTTCTAATCCTTGGTTTAGCCCTGCTATTCAATTACACTCCTGAATTCAGGTTGGTGGAGATGAACAGGTTATTCAGCTATTCAAAGCTGAGTGTGTATCCCTTTCTGTTAGGAATCAGTCTTGGCGCGGTATGGGCACCGTGTATTGGACCGATTCTTGGGGCAATCATTGCTCTTGCGACAATCAATGCTTCACCACTTTCAGGATTTCTTATCATGATTACCTATGGTGCTGGAATGTCATCGATGACAGCGTTTATACTCTTCTCTGGAAAAAAATCCGGACTTTTCAGGAAATTTTCAGAAAATCAAAAAACTTTAAACAGGATTTTTGGAGCGACGATCTTACTTATCCTTTTCCTTATGGTAACAGGAATTCTCGATTCTTTCGAGCTTTTTCTGATAGAAAAACTCGGGTTTTTTGAGGAGATTTTTGCCAGTTATTTGAAGAGGGTATGAAAACAGTTATACCTTGGAGTCAATATCACCTGTTAAGCATCTGTTAAGCATCTGTTAAGGGACACATCTACAACCATAAAGTCCTCAGCAACATCCGTATTCTCAAAGATGTCTCTCGCCTCTTCAAGCAATGGAGTAACATCCTTAGAGTATCTGGCGCTTATGTGGGTGAGAATCAGTTTTTTAACTCTCGCCCTCTTTGCAATCTCTGCAGCCTCTCTTGCAGTTGAGTGTTTTGTTTCGAGAGCCCATTCCTGCAGGTTTGAAGTGAATGAAGCATCGTGGATCAGCAAATCGGCATTTTTTGCAATTTCTACAATTTTTTCAACTGGTCTTGTATCCCCTGTGTACACAACTTTTCTCCCCTCTCTTGGAGGGCCCACAACCATGTCGGGAGTGATTTTTTTCCCGTTTATCAGTATGGATTCACCTCTAACAAGCTTTGAATAAAGTGGTCCAGGTGGTATTCCGAGTTCCTCTGCTCTGTCTCTGTTGAATTTACCGGGTCGAGGGTTCTCGATGAAAGCAAAACCGTAGCTCTCAACGATATGCTCGGTTCTGAATGCCTGAATTTTGAAATTACTGAACTCAAAAATGGCTCCATCTCTAACCTCTTCAACCTCAATTGAAAAGTCGAAATGATGGTATCCAAACATTTCGAAAAGGGTTGAGAAAAAGGCAGGTTTGGGACTGTAAACAGTTATCTTATCCTTTCTATCGTTCAGAGACATGGTTTCAAGCAGCCCGAAAATTCCAGCAAAGTGATCTGTGTGAAGGTGGGATATGAAGATGCTGTTAAGTCTCTTGAATCCTGTCTTTGCAATCATCATCTGTCTCTGAGTCCCTTCCCCACAGTCAAAAAGGATCTTTTCTCCGCTGTAATTTATCATAATAGAGGGTGGATTTCTCTCAACACTCGGGATTGTACCTGAAGTACCGAGAAAAATTACTTTCAGAAACATGATTGAGTTAAATAAAAATCAAAACAGAAAATCAAGTCTCAAGAACGATCTCGATATTCACATCTTTGGGCACCTGTATTCTCATTATCTGTCTCAGAGCCCTCTCATCTGCGGCGATATCAATGAGTCTTTTGTGGATTCTCATTTCCCAGTGGTCGTATGTCTCAGAGCCCTCTCCGTCCGGGGATTTTCTTACAGGAACTACGAGTCTTTTTGTCGGGAGAGGGACAGGACCACTCATTTCAACCCCTGTCTTCCCTGCAATCTCTTTAATCTGTGAACATATTCTATCGAGATCAACCGGATTAAGTCCAGAGAGCCTTATCCTTGCCTTGTATCCCTTGATCGCCATGTAAAACCCTCGAAAAGAAAGGAAAAAGTTAAACTTTTTCAGTCAGATCAAGAACCATTCCGGCAGCAACTGTCTGACCCATATCTCTGATAGCAAATCTGCCAAGCGGTGGAATCTCTTTAACCTTCTCGATGACCATTGGTCTTGTTGGTTCAAGCTTTACTATTGCAGCATCTCCGGTCTTCAGGAACTGTGGGTTCTCTTCTTTTGCCTGTCCTGTCCTTGGATCAAGCTTCTTCTGAAGTTCTACGAATCTGCAGGCAACCTGTGCTGTGTGTGCATGCACAACAGGAGTATAGCCAACTGTAATTGCTGTTGGATGCTGAAGAACAACAATCTGTGCTGTGAAATCCCTGACAACTGTTGGTGGGGTGTCTGGATGACCGCATACATCTCCTCTTCTGATATCGTTCTTGCTTACACCTCTGACATTGAAACCGATGTTATCTCCAGGATAAGCTTCTGGAATTGCTTCATGGTGCATTTCAATACTCTTGACCTCACCGCTTACCGCTGCTGGCTGGAATATTACCTTGTCTCCGGTCTTGAGCACACCTGTCTCAACTCTTCCAACAGGAACGGTTCCAACACCGCTGATTGAGTAAACATCCTGAATCGGGATTCTCAGTGGTTTATCTACGGGTTTCTCCGGTGCTTTGAGCTGGTCAAAAGCTTCAAAGATTGTTATTCCTTTATACCATGGTGTCCTCTCAGAGCGCTTAATGACATTGTCTCCATTGTAAGCTGAAGTTGGGATCATTGGAACTTCATCTGGTTTGTAACCGACCATTCTTATGAGCTTGGATACTTCTTCCTTAACCTCATTGTATCTCTTCTCGTCGTAGTCTACTTTATCCATCTTGTTGATTGCGACAACAAGCTGATTTATCCCGAGAGTCCTTGCGAGGAATACATGCTCCTTAGTCTGAGCCTGAACACCATCGTTTGCATCTACAACAAGGATCGCGGCATCTGCCTGTGAGGCACCAGTTATCATGTTCTTGATAAAGTCTCTGTGTCCGGGGCAATCAACTATTGTGATGTAGTACTTACTCGTCTCGAATTTTCTGTGGGCAACATCGATTGTTATACCTCTCTCCCTCTCTTCCTTGAGCTTGTCCATGACCCAAGCGAACTCGAATGTAGCCTTACCCTTCTCCTGTGCCTCTTTCCTGTACTTCTCTATAATGTGCTCCGGAATCTCTCCAGCTTCATAGAGCATCCTACCGATCAGTGTGCTCTTTCCGTGGTCAACATGCCCGATCATGGCAACATTAATGTGCTCCTTCTCCTTAGCCATAATACCAATCCTCCCATAATTACTTTATTACCCTTTATTTCTTTTCCATTCGCCTTTGATAATAGGGTATATAAAACTTTCACTGAATTTAATCTCCCTTCCTGTCAGGCTGAGACGCATGTAAATATCCGGATAAAATCTGAACTTCCCCATGATTTAACCGATTATCTCAAATTAATGTATTTAAATAAAAAAGTTTGATTTAAATTAAAATATTAAATTGGGTTTAATCAACCTACAAAGTCCTCAGGTTTGGGTATTTCAAGTTTGAGCCCCTTTCTCTTTCTGACTTCCATTATAAAGTCTTCAAGCATTCCTCCCGGTACAAGCTCAAATCCTGAAACCTCAGTGCTCCAGATTGCCTTTCCTGCTGTGGCTGATCGGATATCTCCAGCAAATCCGAACATTTCTTTAACCGGAGCTTTTGCAATTACTGTGACCATGTCTCCTTCAGTGTTCATTTCGAGTATCTGACCTCTTCTTCCCTGGATCTCTCTTGAAACACTTCCGAGCATGTCTTGTGGGACTGAGATGAAAACTTTCTGATAGGGCTCAAGCAGTGTCGGATTTGCCTGAAGCATTGCGGCAAATATAGCAGATCTCACAGCTGGTATAACCTGAGCGGGACCTCTATGTACAGCATCCTCATGGAGTTTACAATCAACAAGCTTGACCTTCAGCCCCATAACCGGCTCTCTTGCGAGAGGACCAGCCCTCATTGCCTCCCTGAACCCCTCGAGAATGAGTTCCATTGTCTCATTCAGATATTGAATACCTTTTGTGACATCCGTGAATATGTTACCTTCATAGTACTCTTGGACTCCTGCAGCCTCCTCCTTTGTTAGCCCTGCCTCTTCGAGAATCCTTCTTCTCTCCTTCTTGTCCATTTTCATATCCACTTCGCCTTCTTTGAATGCCTTGATCACTTTCTCTGGCAATGGCTCAACGACGATGTAGAACCTGTTGTGCTTGTTGGGGCTTTTACCCTCAACAGAAGGTGAAACCGAAGTTACTGTCTCTCTGAAAACGACTATTGGTGGAGATGTCACAACTTCGAGGTTTCTTTCCCTTCTTATCTTCTCAACGGTAACTTCAAGGTGAAGCTCACCCATGCCGCTGAGCAGATGCTCCCCAGTCTCCTCATTCAATGTCACCTGGAGTGTTGGGTCCTCTTTGGCAATCATTCGCAAAACCTCAATCAGCTTTGGTAGATCTCTCGGGTTTTTAGCCTCAATAGCCATTGTGACAACAGGCTCACTCACATGTTTTATTGCCTCAAAGGGGATGAAGCTCTCCAGATTTGTACATGTTGAACCGGCTATTGCATCCTTCAGTCCAACAACCGCAACTATGTTGCCTGCAGGAATCTCCGGCACATCGACTCTCCTTGGTCCCATGAACAGTCCAACATTCTGGATTCTGTTCTTTGTTTTTCTATCGACTATGTTGAGCTCGATTCCACCTTTTATCGTTCCACTGAATAGTCTGCCAACGGCAATCTCTCCAGCATGGGGATCAGCCACTATCTTTGTGATCATCAGAGCTATTGGTCCTTTTGGATCACATTTGATCATTGCCTGACCTTCTGGACTGTTCATATCTCCTCTCCAGATAACCTTGATTCTCTCCTCCTGTGCCTCTAAGGGGTTGGGTAAATGCCGGATAACCATGTCAAGAACAACCCTGTGAAGGGGAGATCTCTTTGAAAGCTCATCAACTTTATCGTTCCTTATCATTTCTGTAACTTCTTTGAAGCCCACTCCAGTCTCCTTCATTGATGGCACACTGACAGCCCACTTGTATAGAGCAGAGCCAAAGGCAACACTTCCTTCAGTCACCTCAAGTTTCCATTCCTTGTACCTCTCGGGTCTCATAGCTTTGATGAGCTTGTTAACTTCATTGATTACCTTGATGAGCCTGTTCTGCATTTCTTCTGCACTCAGCTCAAGCTCTCTTATGAGCCTGTCAACCTTGTTGACGAAAAGAACAGGCTTGACATTCTCTCTCAAAGCCTGTCTGAGGACGGTCTCTGTCTGAGGCATGACTCCTTCAACAGCATCTATTACAACAATTGCACCATCTACAGCCCTCATTGCTCTTGTAACATCTCCTCCAAAGTCAACATGCCCTGGTGTATCGATCAGGTTGATCAGGTAATCCTCACCTTGGTACTCGTGTACCATGGATACATTGGCTGCGTTTATCGTGATACCTCTTTCCTGCTCCTGAGAATCAAAGTCGAGGTAAAGCTGTTTTCCAGCAAGCTCCTCACTTATCATACCTGCTCCTGCAAGCAAGTTATCACTCAGCGTAGTCTTCCCATGATCTATGTGAGCTACAATTCCCATGTTTCTGATTTTCTCTGGCTTGTGCATGAGCTCTGTAATTTTATCAATCATTTTCTTGGCTCTTGTCATAACACATCACATCCTCTGATTTTCAGTTTTTTTGAAGCTATCTTGCACTCTTTGCAACTCTCTCAATTTCTTCCTTCCTCGCCACAGCAAAACTCTTGCTATCGTTATTTGCTGCAGCTATAATCTCATCAGCTAAACAAGCCTCAATACTTTTTTTCGATTTGAAACTTGCTCTTCTTGCCCCTTCAGCAATATTTCTCAGAGCAATATCAAGCCTTCTCAGGCTTGAAGAATCGACTGATTTTGGAACAGCAATTCCACCGTATTTTAACCTTACAATTTCTTCCCTTGGTCCTGCATTGATGAGAGCATCAACCAGAACCTGAAGGGGATTCTTCTTTGTTTTTTTCTCAATAATTTCAAAGGCGCCTTTTACTATGTTGTAGGCAAGAATCTTTTTGCCTGTGTTGTGCTCCTTTCTCATGACCTTGTTGATGAGTCTCTCCACAATGAAGACCTTTCTCTTTCCAAAGGGAAACTTGGAGTGTCTTCCGTGGGTGTGATACACATAGGTTGGCTTCAGTGATATATAGTTTTTAAGTGCTGGATCTGCAATCTCAACCTCATCAGGGTTGTATTTTCCAAACACCAGTAGTTCCTCTTCTGTAAATCCGTATGCCATTGTTTCACCTCTTATCTCAAAGGCTTCTCCTTTCTACCTTTCCAGAGTTCTTTCAGGGAGACATTGTTTACCTTTATAACCTTGTATCTGATCCCGGGGATATCTCCCATGCTCCTTCCCATTCTTCCTCCGATTTTCTCCACGATCACTTCATCGTGTTCGTCAATGAAGTTAATTGAACCGTCTCCCGGTGTAAAAGCGGAAACCTGCTTTCCGTTTTTGATGAGCTGAACTCTCACTGCTTTCCTTATACCTGAGTTTGGCTGTCTCGCCTCCACTCCAAGTTTCTCAAGCACTATACCTCTTGCCATCGGTGCACCTTCAAGCGGGTCTGATTTTACATTCAATCTGAGGACTCTCCTTACATATCTCTTATCGCTCCATCTGAACTTTTTTTTCTGCTCAATCAGCTTTCTTCCGGCGAACAATCCTTTACCCATATTATCACCCTGTTACTTCACGATTATGCTTTCAATATCGTGATGCCTTTTAGCCAGCTCTTTGGCTTTGTTTATGTTTTTGCCGCCTTTTCCAATCACCAGCCCCTTTAGCTGGGGATTTACATTTACTATGGCGTACTTCTTACCATCCTTCTCTTGTAGCTTTACGGTGATATTAATGGGTTTAAAAATGTTTACTATGAATTCCACAGGGTCATCGGAATACTCAACCACCTCAATCTTCTTTCCTATGATCTCTCTCGTTCTTTCTATGTTAATTCCACCCTTTCCAATTGCTGTGCCCATATCTCCTTTTTTCACAACAAAAACAACTTTATCTTCCTGTACCAAACAGTCCTTAACACTTGCTCCTGTTATGCTCTCAAAAAGGGTTAGAAATCTTATGCTTTCCGAAGAGAGTTTGACTCCCATACTATCATCCTCTCAAAAATGTTCAAGCTCACTGGCAATCTCACAGTAAATTAAATAGCGTTGAGAATCTCTGATTCTCCTGGATCCACTATTGTGAGCATTGAAACTCCATAGGGCTTTCCACATGTTGCTCCTAAGTCCATGTTTGTCCCTCTGTAGGTTATAACCGGCACCTCATACTTTTTGAGCTCTTCAACAAACTCCTCAGGGCAGTTAGTAGCCATTATTACGAGCTTTGCATTTCCCTCTTTTGCAGCTTTTATTGTTCTTTTTGCACCGAGATAAACTTTTCCGGTGTTTAGAGCTTTTCTCAATGCTTTTTCAACATCGATCTTCATTTTCATCCCTCCAGCTTACTTTTTGCTTCCGATTTTCGAAATCAGCTCAACATCTCCTGTCCCGAGTTTTATCGGCTGTCCAACAATTATATTTTCGGTAATTCCACTTAATCTATCCACATCTCCTCTAACGGCAGCATCCAGCAGATTATTGACTGTCATCTCGAATGCTGCCCTTGCCAGTATGCTCTGCTTTTCTCCAGCCACACCGTGTCTTCCAATCTGTCTGAGTTCGCCACCCGAGGTCATTGCATCTGCGACAAGCATTATATGCCTGTCATCGACCTCGAGACCCTGTTCCTCGAGGGTGGACTTAGCTTCTCTTATTATGGCATTTCTTGCAGCTTCTATACCCAGAACCTCATATATCTCATATATATTGTTTGTTATGGTTCTGGTGAAGTCAACACCCTTCATTTTCATTACCTTCTTCAAATTTGAACCCTCTGTGTAGAGGATGTATTCATCCTCTTCCTTTCTTATTATCACTCTTCTTATCTCCTTGATCCCCATTATAACCATTTTTCTCAACTTCTCGTAGGTTGAGAGAAGGGTCTTGTATGATGGCTCCTTTATTTGGATTATTATCTCCATCTTCTCCTCGTCCTCAAGAACAGACTCCTTTAACCCCTTCTCTATTTTCTTCTTAACCTCTTCAAAGCTTATCTGCTTTCTCTCCATTGCAACTCTGTCAAGCTTTATAATAATCTGCATGTTCCTTATATCAGTCACAACTTCTGCAATGTCGAGGATGTATGTGGCTTCAATCCTGTTGGCAACCTCTCTTGCCTTTTCCCTGTCTTTTGCGTAATCTTCAGCGAGTCTGATGGTCATCATAGGTGTAGAAGGATTTTTTCTGACATCCATTATCTCTATGAGTCTTGGAAGACCGAGAGTAACATCTATTTCGGCAACACCAGCATAATGGAAGGTTCTCATCGTCATCTGGGTTCCCGGTTCACCTATGGACTGGGCAGCTACAATTCCTGCAGGCTCTCCGGGTTCAATGAGGTTTTGCAGATAAGCCTGAAAGCATCTTTCAACTATTTTTCTCGCCTGAGTTTTTTTCACATTGAATTTTTCAAGTTCGGAATTTATCTCCTCTTTTACCTTCTGGGGGAAGGGATATTTGTTGAGAATATCTGCGTACTTCATTGTATCACCTCTACTTCTCTTCTACTTCTCTTTCGCCTCGATTTCTTCAAACTCCTCTCCGAGAACCTCTCTCATGATTCTTCTGACATCGACAGCTTTTCCCCTAAAGCTCTTCATTGGGTCAACTCCATCCTCGCCGTATTTGAACTGAACAATTAGATTTGAAGTCTGCTCCTTTACAGTCCCGTCATAATCAACTTTCAGATCTTGGAGTGCGTTGATAAGTCTTCTCTGGAGGTAACCGGATTGGGAAGTTCTTACAGCCGTGTCCACAAGACCTTCTCGTCCACCAATGGAGTGGAAGAAGAATTCGATCGGTTTCAGCCCTTCTTTGTAGCTACTTCTCACAAATCCTCTTGCCCTTGAGCCAAGCTCTCCTGGCTTGAAATGTGAAAGTGTTCTGTTTGTGTAAGTGTATCCTCTTTTAATTCTCTCTCCTCTGACTGATTGCTGGCCTATGCATGCCGCCATCTGAGTAAGATTGAGCATCGAACCTCTTGCACCACTGACAGCCATTATGACTGCTGAGTTCTCCATTCCAAGATATTTGCTGGCAATTTTTCCGGCTTTATCTCTTGCTCTTCCAAGCTCCTGCATTATCTTCATTTCGAGCGTCTCTTCTATGCTTCTCCCTGGCATTGGTTCCAAATTTCCTTCTCGGTATTGCTGTATGAGTTCATCAACCTTTTTCTCTGCTCCGTCAAGTACCTCTTTTATCTGCTGGATAGCCTCCTCCGGAATTTCTTCGTCACTTATTCCGAAAGAGAAGCCAGTGTTCATTATTGCTCTGATTGAAAGCTGCGTCATGTTGTCAATGAACTTCCTAGTCTCTTCCGGACCGTACTTCCTCATGATCTCATCTATTATTATTCCTTTAAATGCTCCGACAGATTTTTCATCGATTGTTCCTTTTAACAGTTCACCCTTCTTTATTATCACATAGGCATCGTATTCGCAGTTCTCACCCTTACACTCCTCGCAACCCTGACAGATTTCTGCTTTGTATTCTAAGGATATCTCCGGCAGAATTGTGCTGAATATCTGTTTTCCTGTCCAGAGATCATCATCTTTGTATTTGGGTTCCGGTATCTCTCTTATGTCCAGCCTTCTTGTGAGGTAGATGACTTCCTCTCTGTTGAATTTTCTCTCACCCCTTGTCAGGAGGTAGAGACCACTGATGTGATCATGAATTCCTCCTATGATCGGACCTCCAAATCTTGGTGAGAGAATATGTTCCTGAATAGCCATCAGGATTTTTGCCTCTGCCTGAGCCTCAAGGCTTTGGGGAACATGAAGGTTCATCTCATCTCCATCAAAGTCAGCGTTGTAAGGTGGGCACACAGCAGGGTTAAGACGGAAGGTTTTGTAGGGCAGAACCTTTACATAGTGTGCCATTATACTCATCCTGTGGAGAGACGGCTGTCTGTTGAAAAGCACTATGTCTCCATCTTTTAGCTGCCTCTCAACTATCCACCCCGGCTCAAGTCTCTCAGCTATCTCCTCAGCGTTCAGATCAAGAACTCTTATCCTCCTTCCATCGTTTCTTATGACATAGTTTGCTTTCGGGTGCTCTCTTCTGAGAATATACTCTCTTGCCTCTTCTATGTTGCTGGGAGTGACATAGATTGGAACCGTCAACTCCTGTGCAATCGTAATGGGTACGCCCACTTCCATTATGCTCAGGTTTGGGTCGGGGCTGATAACCGTTCTTGCGGAGAAATTGACTCTTTTTCCAGATAGACTCCCTCTGAACCTCCCCTCTTTGCCCTTCAACCTCTGGGCAATTGTCTTCAATGGTCTCCCACTCCTGTGTCTTGCAGGAGGGATTCCACTAACCTCGTTGTCAAGATAGGTTGTTACATGGTATTGTAGAAGCTCCCAGAGGTCTTCTAAAATGAGCTGTGGCGCTCCGGCTTCTTTGTTTTCAATGAATCTCTGGTTAATCCTGATTATATCCACGAGCTTGTGGGTTAAGTCATCTTCACTTCTCTGTCCGGTTTCAAGAATAATAGAGGGTCTTACTGTAACGGGTGGAACTGGTAGAACTGTTAAAACCATCCATTCAGGGCGTACTGCTTTTGGATCAAGCCCGAACACGAGCAAGTCATCTGTTGGAATTCTTTCAAGCCTCTCTCTCACATCTTTGGGTGTAAGCCTGTGTTCTCCCTCGTAGATAAAGGTTGGCTTCTCGAACTTTATATCAAACTGGTCGGCACCGCAGTGAGGACATTTCTTAATTCCTTTGGTAATCCTGAAAACCTCTTTCACAACACCCTCGTATTCCTGCCCGAGAGACTTCCTTCTCTCGATTTCTGAAATGAACTCTTCTTTTCTAGATTCTCTGAGTAAAACTCTTCCACATTCCCTGCAGGTTGATGAGAGAAGTTTGGAAATCAGTTTTGCATAACCAACATGAATCACCGGAGCAGCGAGTTCTATGTGTCCGAAGTGTCCTGGGCACTCCCCTGCCTTTCCACCACATGTTTTGCATCTGAGTCCCGGGTCTATAACACCCAGTTTCGGATCCATAAGCCCAGCTTCAATAGGAAAACCATCATCATCGTATGTTTCAGGAGTGATGATTTTGGAAACACTCATTCTTCTGATTTCCTGGGGGCTTAAAACCTCAAACCTTATTGAGCTTATTCTTTTTGGAATCATTTTGACACCTCAAAAATTATGCTTTATCTCCAAGGACAAGCCTTGGAGCAACCATCATGGACTTCAATTCATCAAGCAGTAGCTTGAAAGCGTAACTCATCACAACCCTGTGGATGTCACTGTCATCATCACACACTCTGCAATAAGCTGTATTTTTTCTGTAATCAAAGGTGGCTACATGACCGCATGAACCACAGACATAAACCTCAACTTTGTCTGACTCTTCAAGCAATCTATCCTTCAGAAGAAGAGCAGCACCATGTCCGATAAGCACATCCCTTTCCATCTCTCCGAATCTCAGTCCACCTTTTCTTGCTCTCCCCTCAGTAGGCTGTCTTGTGAGAACCTGCACGGGACCTCTACTTCTTGCATGGATCTTGCTGGAAGCCATGTGATAGAGCTTTTGATAGTATATGACACCCACGAAAATGTCGGCTACGAATCTCTTGCCTGTTATTCCATCGTACATAACTTCTTTACATGTGTGAGAAAATCCGTATTTTTTGAGAGCACCTCTCAGGTCTTTCTCATTTTCTCCGTAGAATATTGTTGCATCTATTCTTCTTCCCTCTAAGGAGCCGACTTTTCCACCTATCATCTCGAGAACATGCCCCACGGTCATTCTTGAAGGAATTGCATGTGGGTTGATTATTATATCTGGCACTATACCGCTCTCAGAAAAGGGCATATCCTCTTCGGGAACAATCAACCCTATAACACCTTTCTGTCCGTGTCTTGATGCAAACTTATCTCCGAGCTCAGGTATTCTTAGATCTCTCACTCTGACTTTCGCGAGTTTCGAACCCCCCTCTGACTGGGCAAGAAATACCCTATCCACTATTCCTTTCTCGTTTGATCTCATTGTAATGGATGTTTCTCTTCTCTTCTGTGGAGAAATGCCCAGCTCTGTAGGTTCTTCAAGGAATCTTGGAGGAGAAGTTTTTCCAATTAAAACATCATCAGGACCCACCTCAGTTTCAGGGAAAACGAGACCATCTTCATCGAGATGAGCATAAGCCTCAGCACCTCTGAAGCCCGATATATCTGCTCCGGGAATTTCGAACTTATCCTCCTGCCCACCGGGATATCTCATTTCTTCGGTTTCGTATGTTCTGAAGAAGTGACTTCTCCCCAGACCTCTCTCAATACTGGCTTTGTTGAATATCAGAGCATCTTCAATGTTATATCCTTCGTAGCTTATAACAGCAACTACGAAGTTCTGTCCAGCTGGCCTTTCATCGAACTTTATCTCCTTCTGGGTGTCTGTAGTTACGATAGGGATCTGGGGGTAGTGCAGGAGATGGCCCCTCGTGTCAGCTCTCCAGTCAAGGTTTGAAAAGGGAATTCCCAGGCTCTGTTTAATCATTGCAGCGCCCATTGTGTTTCTCGGAGAAGCGTTGTGTTCTGGATAGGGCACTGACCCCGTGCAAATTCCAACAATAAGGGATGGGTCGAGTTCAAGGTGTGTGTGTTCGGGTGTAAGTTCGTCTTCGTAGATTGCTATGTATGCGTTCTCCTCCTCTTCCGAGTCAAGAAACTCTATCAAACCGAGTTTAACGAGATCATCAAAACTTATCTCCCCATTTTTGAGTAATTCAATGTGTTCCGGTTTTATTGCTGGTTCACCACCTTTTATGACAATAAGCGGTCTCCTTGCCCTTCCAGCATCTGTGTTTATCCTCACTTCGTTGGAATCAGGATAGTAAGCGACATTAACCTGATTTGAAATTTTTCCAGCTCGCCTCAATCTTCTTATGTGGTTGGCAAGTTTCTGCCCGTCCTCGTGAAATCCTATTAAAGCTCCGTTAACATATACTCTTGATTTCATAAAATCACCTGAAATCTGATTTATCCTCCTCTGATAGGCTCAACACCAAGATCATAGAGCATTTCGAGAACTTCCTTTTCATCTGTTCCAACACTCACCTCGGCATACTGGGCGAAGTTCTTGACGAGACCACAGTTTGGACCTTCAGGGGTCTCACTTGGACAGATTCTTCCCCACTGGGTTGGATGCAAATCTCTTGCCTCAAAATGTGGCTGTGATCTTGAAAGCGGGGAAATAACCCTTCTCAAATGTGATAAGACGGAAATGTAGTTGTGCCTGTCTATAAGCTGTGAAACACCTGTTCTACCTCCAACCCAGTTTCCTGTAGCCATGGGGTGCATTATTCTGTCCGTCAGGACGTCACTCCTCACAGCCGTGCTCATTTTCAGGGGTCTCCCCCTTACCTTTGCCCTTTCGAGCTGGTATTTCACATCCTTAATGAGCCTGAGGAAGGCAACTCTGAATATCTCTTCCATCAAGTCTCCCGCAAGCTTCAGTCTTTTGTTTGCATAGTGGTCTTTGTCATCCTCCATCCTCAATCCAAGGGTCAGTTCAAGAACAGCCTCAGCCATTCTTGCTAAGAAGAATGCTTTAGCTCTTCTACTCTCTGGAGTTGTACCAAGATGAGGCAGGAAATACTGATCTATCACCTGATTTGCTCTGTTCAGTTTATATTCTCTGCTCTGCCCGGGGGCAACCCTCCTTCCTATCAGCTCAATAGCCTCTTCCTGGGTCTCAACCTCTGCAACCTCAACATTTTCGAGCATGAACTTCATTATCTCTGGGTTTTCGCTCACCATTGTGACGATTTCCTGATCTGTTTCGACTCCAAGAGCTTTCATGAGGGTTACAAACTGGATGTTCTTTGGTATCTGAGGGAAGGACACCTCAAGGATGTTGTTTTTGTTTCTTTCAACCACAACAAGAGCCCTGTAACCTGATCTCTGGCTGAAGACCTTTGCTATCTCTATGCTTTCCCCGTACCTTTCTTCTCTTTCAAGAAGTATCTTGTTTGGTGCGAGGTCTTCGAGGGTCATCAAAGCTCTCTCACTTCCGTTTATTATGAAATGCCCACCCGGATCAAGCGGATCTTCACCGAGAAGGGCAAGTTTTTTCTCATAGGTTGAGGGGAGGGGATATCTGAGTTTTTCTATGGTGTCGTCGATGTTGTCGGGGTGGAGGTTACATCTGCTGGATTTTACCATGATGGGTATCATTCCGATGGTTACAACCTCTTCTTCAAGCTCTCTACCCTCATCAACAACCTGTGCATGGAGCCTTACCTTTGCAGCGTAGGTGAGATTTCTGAGTCTTGCTGTTGATGGTACAAGGGGCGGTTCAGAACCATCAGCCTCTCTGATAATTGGCCTATCAACCCAGATTTTCCCGAGTTTTACATAGGTGTCGGGAATGTCGAGTTCGATATTTTTCTGCTCATCAATTACTCTCTGCAAACCTTCCTCAATGAAACGGTTGAATGAGTCAATCTGGTGTTTGACAAGTCGTTCGTGAGTAAAATATTTCCTTGCAAGAATTCTTCTATCTAACATAACCACACCTCAGAATTTTTTAGATAAACATCCATAGTAACAACTAATTTCAAAAAATCATTCATGTCCGTTCACTCTCCATTTATTTTCATATTCTTCTTTAAATATTTTTTAGCTATTTTCAAACAACCAGCCTATATGCTGTCGATTTACCGGATGTGGGGCTCTCCCTTTCTATCCTGATTATATCTCCAACTTTAGCCCCTATTTCTTTTGCAATAGGGTCTTCAGCCTTTATTTTTGGTAGCTGTTCTTTGTTAATCTTCAGAATGTTTAGAACCTTTTCGACTTCCTCCTCACTCATCACTTCGTGTTTGGGTACAAGGATATGATCCTGCAATCTGATTTTGCTCATGCCTTTCACTCCTCTTGGGATATAAATTTGTAAGCGGGCTCGACGGGATTTGAACCCGCGGCCAACGGGTTAAAAGCCCGTTGCTCTGCCTGGCTGAGCTACGAGCCCTTGTGATTTTGTGGGTTTTAAATCCAATAGCATCTGGATATAAATCTTTTTCCGTAGTGCAAATCTATGTTAAGAGCGGATTTTAAACCTTTTGATGGATCTTAGTTTTTACTGTTTTTGAGTCTACTAAAATTCGGAGTCGAAGTTAATTCAGAAACCGTATTCTCCAAACAAAGGAACAAATCTAACAGCTCCCCAGACTCTCTTTTTTATATCTCCTTTCTCGTCCTTTTCAACTATGTACAGGTTCTGCATGTAGTTTCCAACCGGTATCACCATCTTTCCTCCATTTTTGAGCTGTTTGATTAAAGGCTCTGGTATTTTTGGGGCAGAAGCTGTTACATAGATTCGGTCATAGGGGGCTTCGCTCTCGTATCCTCTGCTTCCATCCCCCACAACAACCTGGATATTTTCATAACCAAGGCTGTTGAGAATCTCAATAGCCTGCTGAGCGAGTTCCCCAATTCTTTCGACAGTAATAACCTTGCCTGATTTACCCACTATTTCGGCAACAATGGCAGCGTGGTATCCTCTTCCCGTACCAATCTCGAGTACCTTATGCCCCTCTTTCAAGTCTAATAGTTCACACATTATTGCGACCATGTGTGGTGCGCTTATCGTTTGATCTCTGCCAATAGGCAGAGGTGTATCGGCATAAGCCTCATCCCTGTAGTTATATGGGACAAAGATATGCCTCGGAACCCTCAGCATTGCACTGTAAACCCTCTCGCTCAGATTAAGCTCATCGCGCAACCTGTCCATCAACCTTCTCCTTCTCTCCAAGTAAACATCGGTTTCGGGCTGTCCTCTATCGGGCATCTAATTTAGTAATTGGTTGAGGTTGTTATTAACAGTTGTTGTTAATGGAGGTTAATTTTTGGGTGGAGTCTTACAGGAAAGGCAGAGGGGGTCTTGTGGTATTACTTGGATGGCATTTCTGGATTGATAAAAATCTCTTTTACAGGGCAGAAAAGGATTTTTCGAATCCTTGGTTGTATTTTCACTACTCGATTATAATTATCAAACTAAAAATTGAATAGCGAAACTATGGCATATCTTTCAGATTCTCAGGGCTTTTATATTTTCAGAGAAATAGGATTCAATATGTATATGATTAGTAATCAAAAGCTGACTGGTAATCAAAAGCCACATCTTCATATCTGGTCAGCCATAATTTTCACGATAGGCCACTCAAACAGAGAAATAGATGAATTTCTGAACCTCCTCTCAAAAAACAGGATCAAATTGGTAGTGGATATCAGAAGATTCCCCACCTCCAAATTTCCTCATTTCAGGGGAGAAAACCTCAAACTTCATCTTCAGTGTAATGGGATTGAATATCAATGGATGAAGGAGCTTGGAGGTTACAGAAAGAAGATAATTGATGATTCACCAAACATTGCGATAAAAAGTCAGGGTTTCAGAAACTATGCAGACTACATGCTCACATCTGAATTTGAATCGGCAATTAAAAAACTTGAGAGCACTGCCCTTAAAAAGAGAACTGCAATCATGTGTGCTGAGAGATTATACTGGAGGTGTCACAGGAAATTTATTTCTGATTTTCTTTCTGTCAGAGGGTGGTTGGTGATGCATATAATGGATGACAGAGTTGTGGAGCATAGAGTCTCAAGGGAAGCCAGACCCCATAAGGGGAGGCTGATTTATGATAAGCTGGATTGATGGGTTACCATCTATAGTATGTAGCAAAACACCTCAAAACTACATCCACGGTCAAACCTCTCAAGTTTTTTGTCCTGTATCTGAGCTGTTTTCTCAGAATATATGGGCTTTGCTCTGATTACCTCCTGCATTTATACTTTCTTGGATATAGTATAGTATCTCTCATCTTACAATCCTGCACTCACCATTGCATTTGCTAACATCTCCGCCAGCAAGTTCTACAATGTATTCAGAGGCTTTTCTACATGCATTCAGGACTCTCTCCTCCTCAACCCCCGGCACACCACAGGCAATGATAAGCACGTTTTCGGTGGTATCCCGAATCATGGTTACTTTTGAGTCTCTGTATGGATAAACATGTAGGATCTTACTTCTATCAGCAAGAACAATCTGGTTCTCTCGTAATTTCTCTATTTTACCACCGATAGGCTCGAAAACCTCTTCTCCTCTTACTAACCTGATTTCAAGCTCACCCTCAATGGAATCAATATCATATAAGCCTATGGGAATCAGGGTTTCCATGCTTGCAATGTTTCCGGCATCCACAACATTGTTTATTATCGGAATTTTTCCCTTTAAACCTCTCCTCACCAGTGCCTCACTGCTTGGCCTTTGTTTTGTGGGGTCGATGCCGATTTTCCAGTAAAAATCCCTGTAAGCTCTCACAACATCATCATCTTTCAAATTTTCAAGGCTATAACTCTTCCTGATGTCTTCAAGAACCCTGTAAAAAAGCCTCATTGTCTTCTCTTCAGTTCTCTCAACATTTACTCCAGATACCTTTCCCACTGAAACAAACACCGGAGGCTCTTTGACTGAAACTTTTAGCGTAATGTCCATATTATTCTCAGGTTTAGCGATTAAAAAATAGTTTTTGGAGGTTGGATTTGGTAAGTTTAAAACCAAAAAACTTATATTCTGCTACTGTGTCACTCATTGTCAAGGTGATGAAGTGATTACGATAAGGGCTTATGAAGGTAAGAAAGATAGAGAAGCTCTTATAAGGATGTACAAAGCTTTCTCTCCGGGTGATAGAACTCTTGGATTGCCTCCAGACAATGTTGAGGATTTGAAAAAGTGGATAGAGAATCTATCAAAATCCGGCATATCTCTTCTTGCCGAGTTGGACGGGAAGGTAGTCGCTCATCTTGCCGCAGTCCCAGAGGGGAGTGAAATCCATTTGATGCTCTTTGTCCACCCCGAGTATCAGAACAATGGAATTGGACAGAAGATGGTCTCGTTCGTTGTTGAGCAGCTCAAAGATTCGGGGTATGAGAGGTTGATTGTTACAACGGATCGAACCAATAAAAAAGCGATACATGTTTTTGAGAAAGCCGGATTCATCATCAAATCTGTAGGATTTGAGTACGAAATGTGTCTGCCATTGTTTTTTTAGTTGAGTTGCCTGGTGATAGAGTATTGTTGATGAATTACTGCTGTTACTGGTAGACTTAAATCGAGCTTCAGCTTTCGGATTTCTGGAATCCTAAAATTTTCGGGGAAAATAAGTTCTCGTTGGAGTGAAAATTGTTGATTCAATGAATCTGGAATTCAGCAGAGCCATACATATAAGGAACTTCAGGAGTCTTCTACCTGCAATGCATGGGGTGTGGAGTATCTGGCTCGTGGCGACACTTCTGGGTGTTGTGAAAAGTGAGGCCACCAGCCTTGCTGGAATTCTGATCAGTGTAATTGTCCTGTTCTCGATTCAGCCCCTTCAGGATTTGATTCAGAAGGGAGAAGTTATGTTAAAGCTGATATTTCCGGGAATACTGGGTTTACTGATATCAGGAATGGTTGTTGTATATGCTGGATTTCTGTACATTTTGATTCCCTATGTACTCCTTTTTCTTTTCCATATAGTACTGAGAAAAAACTTTGAAGGTTATCTGGTAACGGGCTCATTGCTTATGACACTACCTTTTCCGCTGATCACGTTTCTCTCTGGAAAGGGTTTCCCTGATATCCTTCCTGTCTGGGTGTCTCTTTTTTTGGTCGTTTTTCACTCCACCCTTATAGCTGAGAGTGTGATTGACAGAAAGAGAACTGGTAAAAAGAGGGCACTTCCACTTATTTCTTTCTCAATTCTCTTCCCGATTGCGTTCTTGATTCTTCCCCTTAGTGTTGCCCTTTTTGTTCTTCTTCTATCCATAGGTGTATCTGTACTTACGAGAAATGTTTCTGTAAAAACGCTCGGGAGATCTCTCCTCCTTTACCAGCTGGTTTTTGTGTGTTTGATGGTATTTGTCTAGTCCAGATGAGGGTGAACTACCCCTCACTCACGCAAGGGGACTTCTCGCCCGCGATTGTTAAATGGATGGAAGATCCTTAGAGTTGGTCCAACTACCAGTCTATTCTGATTCAATCTGGGTTATATTGTTATCTCCTTTCTCGATAATTTGAGGAAAACTCAGAAGTTTGTTGGATCTGCTGGAGAGATGGTGTAAACAGCTTGCTGAAAAGTAAAGGAAGGATAAAAAAGAGATTGGAAGGTAAAAACATGGTAAAAGTGAACCTCACTGAAGCGAAGAGGAAGCACAATGCAATGAAGTTGATGTCGTAGAGGTTTGTGCTACATTTGGGTCCGAAAAGGGAGTATAGGGAAGTTAGATATAGGAGTTGACAGAATCATCTCGGTATCACTCCCCCAACTTCAAAACTGTCAGATATACTAAACCGTTTGATAACAACAATTAGGCTGGCAAAACCACCAAATATTGAATAGTATGTGGTATGTATGTGGTGTGGTCGACAGTAGTATATCCTCAGTTTTATAAGAAATTATATGTAATTATTTATCAATTCTATTAAATCTTTCTTTCTAAATGGTTTCTCTAAGATTCCTACTGCTCCAGCTCTTATCATCTCCATCCCTCTCTGCCTCTCATAGGCGGTGATGGCAATAACCTTAGCCTCTTTATTTATCCTGAGTATCTCTTTCGTAGCTTCTATCCCATCTATCACAGGCATAACTATGTCCATCAATACAATATCCGGTTCAAAACTTTTGAATTTCTCGACCGCTTCCATGCCGTTGGTGGCCATCCTCAAATTAAAATCATAAAGCATTTGCTTGAGAAGGTCAAGGAGGATAACGTCATCATCGACAATCAGGATTTTAACATTTTTTCTATCCTTTAAAGCCATTTAAGAAACCTCCCTCAAAAACAAAAATTTTCTTATGTCTTCAGATTCAAGCCACCCCTCATCTAACCTTTTTATTGTCTCCAGTATTTTTTCAATCTGGTTGAATATAATAATCCTGTCTTTATCATCAACTTTAGTTTCGGCTATCCCATGAATAATGGCAAGAGGATTCCTTATGTGGTCAACAAGAATTGCAAACTCTTCTATATTCTTCTCTATCTGTTCGAAAGCTCTTTTTCTCATCTCAAACAGTCTTGCCTCATGTAAGGCGAGTGCGAGCTGAGCAGAAGTCCCCTCTATGAACTCAAGCTTCTCATCAAATGCTTTTATTTTTCTTGAACTCAGACAGAGGATACCTATAAACTCGTCTCTCACAATGAGGGGAACATGCATGTAGGATCTGATTCCGACTTTGAGAAACTCTCTTTCAAGGTCTGTAAATTCATTCAGGTTTAGCAAGTTGTCAGTTTTGATTATTTTCCCTCTTTTAATATCACTTAATGAGCGGAAAGAAGCGGGGCTAAACTCTATATGAATCTGTTGTATGTCTTCTGCAGTTTCGACTGCAGCAATTTCAAGATCTTCTTCCTCGGAATTGTAAATAAATAGCGCAATCACATCACATTTCACAGGCTCTCGGATGCTGCGTAAAGCTGTTTTTGCAATTTCTCTAAATGATTTACCTTCAATAACTCCTTTATCAAGTTCATGGAGGATTCTCAGTCTTTCAGCAGATTCTTTCAGATCTCTCTCGTATCTCTTTCGTTCGGTTATGTCTCTGATTATATTGAGAAAGGCATAGGGCTTTCCGTCTCTCTTCAACAGTGTTGAAGACACCTCCAACCATTTTATCTGCTGTCTAACTTTCACTCTTATCTCCACACTTCCGATTTCTTCTCTCATTCCTCTGTAAAACAGTTCCATCAGGTAAAAAATATCTTTTTCTTCAATTAAATCAAGATCTATAAAGGTCCTTCCAACAACCTCTTCTTTCGACACTCCAAACATTTTCAGTGATGCGTCATTGCAATCAATTATTCTTCCATCAACACCCGTCAGCACAATCGCATCCCTTGATTTTTCGAACAGCATTCTGTATTTAGCCTCACTATCCTTCAGCTTTCTCTCGGCTTCCTTGAGTTCAGTGACATCAAGAAATGTAACAATGTAACTTTTTGTGTTGGGAATCGTTGAAATTGTAAGTATTGTGTGTTTGATGTTATTCTTTGCATCTATGAGTTTCACTTCAAAACTCTCAGGGACTAAGGAAGGGTCTATATTTATTAGCTTGTAATATTCGAGCATTTTTTCACGCTCATCTCTTGCAACAAACTCTGTGCATCTTTTACCAACTACCTTCTCTTTTGGCAATCCGAACAGTTTTTCAACTTCATCGTTTGCAAAGGTTATAGTTATATCCTCATCGACTATCAGCATTGCAGTTCCTGTGTTCTTTACGACAGTTTCATAGAGTTCTTCCAGCCTTATCTTGTCCAGTAGCTGCTGGATATTTGTCAAAAAAATCCTGATAAGCTCAGCATCCTCCTCTGTGTAGTCTGTATCTTTATTTGCAACAGCAGCAAGTGAAGCAACTCTGCCTTCGGCTATCACCGGCACAACAAGCAGTCTTGTTAAGGGAATGTGACCCTCAGGGAAACCCTTCTTGTCGGGGTAAGATTCATAGTCATTTACTATTATAATCTTCTTTTCTTTTACAGCGTCAGCCCATATTCCCCCCTCTCTGACGGGAAAAACATGTATCTCTGCAGGAATTTTACAGTCTTCCATAATGTCTTTCGACCAGGCAAGAGTTGTTAGCTTCTCGTCATCTTCACTCATGAGTCCGAAAAAGCCATATTTGCTGTTTGTAAGCTGGATTATTTCGTTGAGGGCATACTCACGGAGTGTTTTATAATCAGCTTTGGTGGTTGCAATTTGCCACAGTGCATTCATAACTCGCTGCATTCTCTCTCTTTCTCTCTTAACTCTCAGCATTGCAATACCATAGCTGAGATCATCTACAAGCTCCTGAAGTAGTTTAACTTCCACATCATCAAAAGCATCCTTTTCAGTAGCGTAGATGCTTAGAACTCCAAGAACCTCATTTTTATAGATTAAGGGCAGGGTTATGGAAGAAGCATAGCATCTCTTCAGAGCCCCTTCACACCATGGTTTACCTGGGGCAGTGGCAATATCTCTCTCAACAACCACTTTTTTCTCTCTTATGACGGTTCCTGCAGGTTCATCTTCAGCCTCAATTTCACCCCATGTCAATCTTATCGTTTCTGCATAATCATCATCTTCTGAATTTGCAACCAGTTTTACGATCTTCTTATCAGCTTCTACATATCCTATCCATGCGAAACAGTATCCACACTCCTCAACGACAATTCTGCAAACTTCGTTGAGCAATTCTTTTTCATCATTTGCGTGAATTATCGCGTGGTTTACTTTGTTTAAAACCTTTAAAGCCCTCTCAACTCTCTTTCTCACTGTTATATCTGCTTTGATTCCTATTATTTTTGCAGATTTATCATTTTCAACAACAACAGTGACAACATCCTCCAGCCATACAGTTCGGCCATCTGCAGCAATCACTCTGTATTCAAGCCTGTAGTCTCTTTTTTTCGAGATCTCTTTTTTACAAAACGAAATAACCCGAGCCCTGTCGCCTGGGTGGAGAATGTTTACCCAGAAGTTCGGTTTTTTCCATTCTTCCATGGAATAACCAAGGATACTTTCAGCCTGTCTGCTCACAAATGTAAACTGGAAAGTCTGAGCATCAGCCTCCCAGAAAATACAATTTGCAGAGTTAATGAAGCCTTCGTATCTGTTTTTTAGCTGTTTTAGCTCATCCTCAAAATTCTTTTTTTCTGGTACATCCCCCGCCATTTTACCAGACCCAAATTAAATTTCCCCCTTTCTTCAGCAGAATAGTGCAGCATCGATAAAGAACCCAGTGTCATATCTTTCTATCTTTATCTCCCTCTAAGTATCATCTCTCCCCCCAAATAACTCCGGTCGATAATCTCTCCGCTTTATGGTCTTTAATCCACTCTGTAGCTCTATTCCAGCTCATAATTTCTCTATTTACCTCAAAAAGAGATGAAGTATAGCTTTTTAAATTGCAGATTAACGACTGAGATATACTTTCCACTTTCTTCTCATTTTTCGATTTTTCCATTTTTTGTGGAGTTTTTTTCACAGGCTTTATATGGGTAAGATTATTATTCATATTCTTCCCTTAATTAAATCTGTTGTATTTTTCGGTATTTTATACTATATATACATTTTGCTATGGATGGGATAGTGCAGAAAGTTAGATGAATGGTTGTGTATATATACTACTTTGAATTCAGCTGTAGATAAATTTGTATGTAAGGTTAGATAAGTAGTTGTATATATTATTTTGGAAAATTTTGTATAGTGTTAAAGCTTGATCAGAATGTCGATGTGAGTTGGTTTTTGGTATTAAATGAAAATCAAAACTCAAAAACCTAAAAACATGCGCCGGCCGGGATTTGAACCCGGGGCAAGGGCTCGGCAAGCCCTGGTGTTTCCAGACTACACCACCGGCGCTCGTATTCTTTTGGCGTTAGGACGATTATGCGGCTCTACTTGGTTCTTATTGTGTAGTCACATTTGGGTGTTTGTGGACATACCACCACCTCAAAAGCTGTTTATGAAGTTTGCGGTATCAGTTTATGAGTTTGTGACATAATCATTTCTGCAATAGCTCTTTGACGATATTAACATGCTTGTTTTCCCATGTTACAAGATCTTTGAGGATGGTCTGAATTCTACTGGCAACATCTTCTCCGAACTCCCGTGAAATTTCTGAGAAATTGAGGTTGAGCAGGTGGGAATAATACTTCAAAGCCCAGACTTCCCATTTGAGTATTTCCTCGAGCATGGTGGTTATGTACTCATCAGAAAATTCGTAGCTCCTGACACTTACTGTTCTTGCAGAATATTCTCTGAAGTTCTTGACATCAAACCCGAGAAGTTTTACGGCTTCTTCAATCATCAGCCTGTGTATTTCGTTATCTCTTATCAGATTAAATAGGGAATCCCACAGTCCATCATCTGAGACCTGCATCAGGGTTTCTGAAATTACCTCTGCCTCAGAAAACTCTGCAACATAAGCTCTTGCAAGCAATGATGCCAGCACCCTGCCTGTGTTTGCCATGTATGTATGTTTATCATTACACTTTTATATTCATTACTGTTGCCTGCTGGTCTAATAGCTTTTTTCAGGTTAAGAATTTTTGCAAATTGCCGGCTATTGTTTAATTATTGTCGGGTGTAATCCTATCTGCTACTTGCCGAAAATTCATTTTTGTGTTTCAGTCGATATCGATCAATCCAAGTTCCCTCTTCAGGATACAGGTCTGACACATATCTTTTGGTGTTGGTTCACCACAGATTCTACATCTGGTTAGGTCTTTCTGTGGAAATATCGCTTTGAAACAGTCCTGAAGAGCCTCAAAACTTCTCATGACTGAGTATTTCCTTCCAGGATATCTGTTCTCAAAATCATAAAGGAAGTCTCTGACTGCTGCCCTCACAGGAAACTGGCTGTAAGGACACTCCTCCATGTCCACATCTATGTCGTTTAGAAGGCAGTAAAGCACGACCTCCTTTTCATAAACCTCTCTAAAGGGTTTGATCCTCATGATGAGATCCTCCTGAACTCTCTGCGGTATGAGTCTTGCCAGTCTCTCAATATCGCCCTGGAGGAAGTTAAGGAGAATTGTCTGGGTCTCATCATCGAGATTATGCCCAGTTGCGAGCTTTGTAGCACCCATCTCTCTTGCAGTTCTGTTAAGCAGGTATTTTCTAAAAACCCCGCAGTAAGTACAGGGTTTTTTCTTCCCTTTCCTGACAATCTCATCAAGTTCCATCCCAAACTCATCTCGAAATGAAACAACAATGTGTTCCATTTCGAGGTTCGAGGTAATCTTCTTTGCAATTTCAACTGTTGGGGGGCGGTAACCTGCTATACCCTCATCAACAGTTATGGCAAAAAACTCAACATCTCTTCTTTTCCCGTATAACTTTTTGAGCGCAAAAGTAAGAGCTGTGCTATCTTTGCCACCACTGAGGGCTATTGCTATCCTGTTGTTTCTCTCTATCATATTGTACTTCTTAACTGCATACTTCACCCTCCTCTCAAAATCGTGAATAAAGTGCTTCCTGCAAAGATGTCTGTTGCTATGTCTTTGAAAGTATATGGATTTTTTACCACAAACACTGCATGGTTTCACAGCCAACTTTATTTATTGCGGGAGTTTTAACTTTTCTCGTGAAATTCTACGAACTCTACCAAAATGTCACAAAACCCGGATGGAGAGTAATTGATACAATTTTCAGAAATATGTGGGACTACAGGTATGTTCCTGTCGAGCTTGTTTCAAAGAGAACAGGAATAGAAGAGGACAAAATGGTTAGAATCCTCAAATCTCTTGGGGCAGATGGTATTGTTGAAAACAGAGTTGCTCCATATCTTGGCACATCACTTACCTTCACCGGAATGTCACTCTATTCACTGAAGAGACTCGTTGATAAAAATAGGGTTGATATGCTCGGAAAGAAGATGGGTGAGGGAAAGGAGAGTGTAATCTTCAACTGCTTCTCCGAAAGATATGGAGAATGCGTTCTGAAATTCCATCGCCTCGGGGCGATGTTCAGGAAGATAAGGGAGAAGAGGGACTATGGAGATCTGCATCTCAGCGTTCTTACTGTAAGATCAGCGAGAAGAGAATACAGAGCACTTAAAAGGCTTTTTGGAGTTGCAAGTGTTCCGGAGCCTTTCGCCTGGGAGGGTAATGCTGTTCTGATGGAACTTGTGGATGGGAAGGAGCTTTTTAAAGTCAGAGTTGAGAATCCCGAGGATGTGATTGAATCTGTTCTTGACGAAGCAAGAAGGATGTACCTTGCAGGAGTGGTTCATGGCGATCTGAGCCAGTACAACATCCTTGTGGCTGAAGATATATGGGTAATTGATTTCCCTCAGTATGTTGAGGTTGGGAGCGAAGGCTGGATGGATCTGCTGAGACGGGATGTGGAAAACATAATCAGCTATTTTCGGAAAACATATCGCATAGAAAAGGATATTAATTCTGCCATCGGATATGTAACTGGAGAATGATTGTATTCGGAATTGACATTATAAAGGGCTCTCTCAGCGGTAAGGAGAGACCGAGATATGCTCTGGTAATACTGCATGAGGAAAAAGAGGAACTTCACAAAGTCACACGAAGTAAACTTTTCAGAATGATAAGAACTGTAAAACCAGAGGTAGTGGCTATAGACAGCATATCAGAACTTTTTAGCTCAAAAACAGAGCTCGTAAACTTTTTAAAGGAAGTCCCCCCATCGACCAAATTTGTACAGGTTACCGGCAGAGAATCACTTTCTGCACTGGCAAAAAGATATGGCATAAAGATTAATATAAGAAGTCCAGTTGATGAAGCAAGAGCGTGTGCCTATCTTGCAAGTTTTGGTGTGGGGCAGGAAATATCTGTCTTTTTTGATAAAACTATAATCACGGTATCAAGGAACAGAAGCTTGGGAAAGGGCGGATGGCACCAGAACAGATATCGCAGAAAGGTTCATGATCAGGTGAGAACGATTTTTAACGAGATAAAGGAAATCCTGCGAAACAACAACCTCGAGTTCAGTGAGGATGTGAGGGTGGGGTATGGAGGGATATCAAGGGGAAGACTCCTCGTCAACGCAGAGCGATCGAGAGTACCTGTAAACTCTTTCAGAACAAAAAATGTTCAGGTGAAAGTTAGTGCAGTTGAGAAAGACAAAATAGAATTCATTCCTCTCAGTAAGACAACAAAACACACGATAGTGGGTATTGATCCTGGAAGTACTGTTGCTGTGGCTGTCCTTGATATAAATGGAAATGTGCTTGGGGTCAGGAGCAGGAAGGGTTGGAGTTTTTCTGAGGTTGTGGAGTACATCCACTCTCTTGGTAATCCTGTGCTGATAGCAACTGACAGGGCAAATCCTCCCGAGTATGTTTCAAAAATAAAATCAAGCTTCAATGCTGTTCTTTATACTCCAAGGGAGGATATGAGCATTGAAAGAAAAAATACCCTCACAAAGACTTATAGGGTGTTTAACGACCATGAAAGGGATGCCCTGTCTGCTGCAATTGAGGCATTCAACTCTTACAAGAGCAAGCTTCTGAATATCGAAAAAAGAGTTCCTGCAGGATTCGACTCTGAGCTTATCAAGGCACAGATAATAAGGGGAATGCCACTTAAAACCCTCATATCTGAGAAGAAGGATGAAGATTATGTAGAAATCAGACATGTTTCTGATACGATTAGCAGGGAAGAGCTTGAAAAGAAAGAAAGAATAATTGAGGAACTTGCTGAAGAAAACAGAATTCTGAAGAAGGAGGTTCAGGAACTTAAGAATGAAATTGAAAAGCTCAGAGCCAGGATAGTGACAATTTCAAGGGAGGAGCACGAGAAAGTCAGAAAGGATAACTACATAAGAAATCTTGAGTCTGAGATTTTCAGTCTTAGAAAGACTATTGAAGAAAGAGATGGCAGAATAAAAGAGCTTGAAGAGAAGCTTGAGTTGATTAAAAAGATGAGGTATCTCGAAATATTTGAAGGATGGAAATGGGTTAAAATGCTTCGAAAATTCACAAAGGAAGAGATTGAAAGGCTTGAGAGGAACTTTGGTATAAATGAGGGTGATATAATCTTCATCCAGGACTGCAGCGGAGGAGGGAAAGGGACTGCAGAGTATCTTATAAAAAGAGGTATCAAAGCGATAATATCCAATGGGCTGATGTCCCATCTCGCATCTTCAACCTTTGAGGAATCAGGTATCCCCGTTTTCCCGGTAGAAGATGTGGAAATGGAATACGGAGATGAGATGATTCTGCTGAACTCAAGGAAGTTTGAAGAAACCTATAAAGAAAGACTCAGGAGAATGGAAGAAAAGAAAATTGATAAAGTTGAAAAGTTATTTGAAGATTACCGGGCAAAAAGGAGAAAAAATGTCCTTTAGTTTTTATTTTGCATCGTAGTAACTCATCTCTATTATCTCTGCTTCAGTTGAGTCAAGGATTCCTGTGCTGAGCAGATTGATGACTCTTCCAAGGCATTTGGGATTCAATCTGAGTCTTACAACAGTCATCTCGCTCTCTTCAATGTAACGGTCAGAGGAAAAGAACATTGAGTGGGAGGTAACTTCCTTCCCCACAACCTCCGCAACAATCCCGGCAGTACCTCTTTCAAGATCATGGAGTTTGGCAGGAGTCAAAAAAACACAGTTTCCAACCTCTGCTTTCAATGCAGTAGCGACGTTGTGGGCACTTCTTAACTCGATCGTTCTTATCATTCTCCTAAGTATTTCTTCAATTATGGGTCTTGATATTCCGGTAAATACGAGGCACCTCACAGCAACCACCTCAGCCATACATCGGGAATTCTTCCTTTCTCGGAACTTTATGCTCCTGAATTCTTGTCTGTTCAGCAAGCTTTTGCATCTGGGTTTCTATATACTCTGCCTCTTTGATCAGTCTTTCAACTCCAACCTCCCATCCGAGCAGGTTGTTGAGGGCTTCAATTATCTGTGCTGAGGCTCTCGGGTCTGGATTAAATCCCGAGGTTTCTCCAAGAAGGGCAAGTCCGGGAAATCTCTGATACACACACTCATTCAGTATGGAGCCTGCAAGCCCTGAGATTGTACCTGTTTTGAAAATCTCAACATGCTCTCTTATTTCGTTAAGGAGTTCCTTAGTGGTGGCTGCTCCAAACACCCTGTGCTTCCCCTCAAAGGTTGCAACACCTGCGAGGGAGTAAATTTTACTGGCATTTATTGATTTAGCCCAGTGAACGATTTCCTGACTTAGTAAACCAGAAATTTCAAGAGCAATCGGTATGTCTGAGTGGATGAGGATTGCATTGTGCTCTACAGACTCATAGATTCTTATTGGTGGAGCTATAACTCCATCAATCAGTGTTGCGACTGGAGGTAAAATCTCGGAACTTATTACACCTTTATAATCGAGACCGAGTTCTGTGACGAAGTGGGCGGTGGCGATTGTACCTACAAGTCCTATTCCAGGAAAGCTTGTAAGCATAACAGGTTCTTTCACACTAAGCTCTTGAACAATTATTTCAGTTTTGACCATATTCAATCAGTGGTTTTTTGATTATTTAACCTTTCTGTGGTTTTCAGTCTCCTGAAATTGAAGATCAAAGCAAAAAATATATCTTTAATGGCTTCGACGATTGTGAAGGTGATTCCATGAGGAAGTACAAATTCAAAAGGGGCTTTAAGCCAACCACTGAGAGACTTGAGGAACAGATAAAAAAGCACTTCGGGAAATTCGAAAAAGATGGTGAGATTTATGTTGTGAGCTATGGAGCGATTGAAGAACTGAGGCTCTGGTTCGATGGTAAGCTTCTCTGTGCAGAATCAAAGACGAATCCCAAGGTGGAAGTATCTGTAGCTCAGGATACTCTTAAAACATATAACAGATTTCTTGAGGAACTAACTGGTTATACTGCTAAAGAAAGACAAAAAATGATGAAAAAAGAAATAGAAGACTGATTTATTCCCTCCTCTCTTTCCTTCTGCTGGCATAATCAATAAGTCCGAGAAGAGTCATCATGTGGAAACCAGAGATTATTCTGGAGTTTTTGGTAAGATTGAAGAGTTCTCTGTAGTCATCATCTTCAGCAAGAAGAAGTTTATGGAGTTCCTCCACACCCCCTATTTTCACGGCATCCACCGCTAAGTCACTCCAGAGAACCATTTTTTCCTTCACGATCTTCAGAAGGTCTGAGGAAGAGATCCCAAAGTGAGTGTAGGCTATGAACTCGGGTTTAAGCTCCATCATTTTATCAATCGATTTCAGAGCATCATCAAGTCTGAAAGGAGGGGGAGTTGTGGGGACAACCTTTTCAAAGCTGTAAACACCTGCAGAATCTCCCGGAAAAAGCATCCGCTCTTTTATGAGATAAAAGGAGAGGTGGTGAGGAGCATGCCCAGGAGTATGGATTGCCAGCATCTCGTCATTACCAAGACTAAAAACATGTCTGTCCTCAGCCACCACGATTCTGTTTTCATCCACTGGTAGGGGCTTTCCGTAAGATTCAGCAAGTTCTCCAAGCACAACTTTCGAGGATTCCCACAGCTTTTCAGGGTTTACCAGATGCTTAAACGCTCTGGGGTGACAGACGAGCCTGGCTTCTGGAAGCTCGCGGATGAGTTCTCCGGCACCACCGCTATGATCGAGATGTATATGGGTTATGAAAACATATCCCACATCTTCCCTTCCGATACCGGAATCCTCTAAGAAATCAACAATCCCTGCACTTGAAGAGGGTGGCGCCTCAACGATTACAGGAACTTCTGAAAGAATTAGATATGCTGAAATTGAGCCTTTTTCCCCGAGTATTTCTGTGTCAATACAGACTACCTTTCCCTTTTTCTCACACACCATATACTAACTCTCCTTTGCTCTCATCCTCTCAGAATTCTCAATGCGGCATCTTTCATAACTTTTTCTGGAGGTCTAATGTGCTTCCATATTTCAAATGCTCTGATAGCCTGATGAATGAGCATTTCTATACCATATATGACCTCACATCCATTTTCCTTTGCCTTTTTTATTAGGGAGGTTTCCAGTGGGTTGTAAACTGTGTCGAAAACAACGACATTATTCAGCAAGCTTTCAGGCACAGGAAGAACATCCTCAAAACCCACCATACCAAGGGGAGTTGCATTCACAATCAGATCAGCCTTTACTTGTTTTAGTTCGTCATCTCTGACAAACATGATTTTCCCGTATCCTCTCAGCTCATCGACCAGCTTCAACCCTCTTTCCGGCGTTCTGTTGTGGATGATTACCTTACAGCCTTTTTTGAGAAGCCCGTATGATATTGCCTTTGCTGCTCCTCCTGCTCCAGCCACGATTGCGATCATTTTCTGAAATTCTTCTTCAGGAATTTTCGTTTCAATTGCTTTTAACGCTCCATATACATCTGTGTTGTAGGCTTTTTTGCTTTTGAAATCTATGGTATTCACAGCTCCAATCTTTGCCGCATCACCAACCGGTTCAAAGTATTTTGCTACAGCCTCTTTGTAGGGGATCGTTACATTCCCTCCACTGTATGATTCTTTAATCTCTAAGATCTTTTTATCGAGTTCGTCAGGTTTAACCTCAAGTTTAATGTACTCGGCATCGATATTGAAGTATCTGAATGCAGAATTGTGCATTTCAGGAGATACTGAGTGCTTTAGGGGGTACCCTATTATACAGTATCTTTCCATAGATTCAATACAGATTTTCGCTCCTTAAATTTTACTTTCAGGGTTTTTGTTGATTTGAAAAAATAGCTATTCTTTTATACATCCTGTTACAAATTCATAGAGATGCTCCCTGATGTTCAGCTTCTTCAACCCGATGTGCCCATTGGACTAAGCAGAGTTGGGGCGAGTGGAGTTAAAAAACTTGTTCAGGTGGAGAGGGAAGGTAAAAGACCGATTATACTCATATCCTCCTTTGATGTTTTTGTTGATCTACCTTCCACCAGAAAAGGAGTGAATTTGAGCCGAAACTTCGAGGCAGTTGATGAAGTTATAGAAAGTCTGACTGCAAAACCCGTCAGAACCGTTGAGGAACTCAACATCAAGATGGCTGAAACTCTTCTTGAGAGACATGAATATGCTACTAAAGCTGAGGTTCGGATGTCATCTGAACTTATTATGAGAAAAAAGACTCCTGCAACTTCTCAGAAAACTCAGGAGGTTGTGAGGATTTTTTGTGAGGCTGTGATGTGGAAGAATGGCAAAAAGAGAGTTATGGTTGGTGTAGAGGTTATGGGAATCACAGCCTGTCCATGTGCGCAGGAGCTTGTAAAGTCAAAAGCAGCAATAGAGCTTGAAAAAGCAGGCTTCAGCGGTGATATGATTTCTAAGGTTTTTGAGATTGTTCCTGTATCCACACACAATCAGAGAGGAAGAGCGAAAATCATGATTGAAATAAGGGATAATTTCTCTCCCTCAATTGACGAGCTGATTGAGATTGCAAAAAGTTCAATGAGTTTTGATGTTTACGAAATTCTCAAGAGGGGAGATGAGCTCTTGGTAGTGGAGATGGCACACAGAAATCCCAGATTTGTTGAAGATAGTGTTAGAATAATGGCTAAAAGTGTTGTTGAGAAGTTCTCAGAAGCTCCAGATGATATTCTGGTTATCTTCAGGCAGGAAAATGAGGAAAGCATACATCAGCACAATGTTCTTGCTGAACGAATCTCTACAATGGGTGAATTGAGGAGAGAGCTTGAAAACAATGAGATCAGGGGGGTGAATCATTAAAAAGCTGTTTCTTTTTACAGTCCTTTTTATAGTCGCATGTATTATTCCATTTTCTGCAGAGGCTGCAAAAATAGTTGAGCTCTGTCCTGTTTGTGGCGATTATGAGTTTGTAAGGGTTTATAATGACTGCAACAGGCTGTATCTTGATGATGGGGAAGCAAAGGTTGAGATAAACAAACCGGGACTTGTCACGATTTCAAAGAACTCAACTGCCTATTTTAAGAGGTTTGGGGAGTATCCAGATGTTGAGAGCAAGCTGAGGCTATCAAATCGAGGGGAGGAAATCAACCTTTTCTGTGATGGGCTGAAAGTTGACACCTTTTCTTATTGCAGTGAGGGCAGTGGAATTACTGCTTACTGTGATAGGGATGTAGTTTATTTCAGAAACGATGGAAACTGGGATTTCAGATACATCAACTGGACATCTTTTCAGCCTGTTTCTGATTTTGTCAGGGGCAGAATAGTGGTCATGCCAAACGAACTCAGTTTGAATGCTGAGGAAAACTTTGTTCTTGTATCATACATTCTGACCGATCCTCTTAACCTGAAGGAGCTTGATGAGAAGGGAGTTAAAATTAAGATCCTTCTCGATGCAAATCCCGTTGGAGGAATACCTCTCGAAGAAAAAGAAATTTTGAGCAGTTTAAAAAATGCAGAAGTTTATTTTCTTGACTCGAAAAGCTACAAAAATTTTCACTACAAGTTTGCAATTGTGGATGGTAGAACGGTTATAATCTCAACTGAAAACTGGAAAAAATCGAACAGAGGATTTTTTGTTGAATTTGAAAGTGAAAAATTAGCAGAACAGCTTTTAAGGCTTGTTGAGTCAGACCTGAGATATTCTACAAAAAGCGGAAAAACCTCTGACCTAAGTGGTAAAAGTGGCTATTACATGAATTCAGAGCAAATGGAGTTTGAAGGAAATGTAACTCTCTTTATTCTCCCTGATAGCAATCCTGTTTTTGATTTGATTTCCTCTTCAGAGGTAGAGTTGCTGATTGAAGTTCCTTACATGCGTCTTACCTGGTTTGGAACTGATGACTCTCTCGAATTAATTAAAAAAGCGTGCAGTAAAGCTAAAGTAAAAATACTTCTTGACTCTAAGTACTCTGCAGAAAGAAACGAAAAAATAGCAAAATTCCTTAACAGCCTTGACTGTGACATTGAAGTAAAGCTGGTTGCTCTCAAAGGTTTTGATTCTCTCCACGGGAAGATGATCTACTCTGATGGTAGGTGCCTTATAACTTCTGCAAACTTCAACGAGTATGGCTTAAAGCTTAACCGAGAAATTGCCCTTTTAATGGAAGGAGAAGCATGTGAGTTTCTGAAAAAGCAGTTTTATGAGGACTGGAAGGATAGATTTGTTCTGTTTGATGTGGAAAGGCTTGATTCTCCATTCTCCAGCTTTTCTTCGGCAATCTCTATTTTAGTTGCTTTTTTAGTCTACGGGGTTAAAAAAAGATGGTATCGTTAATTTAGTCCCTCTTTATTTTGATGATAGCTGGATGATTATTAAATAATTTTATTATGTTATTTAATATTTTATCGAATCATATGTATTTGGAAAAAACTTATTACTCTGTATTTTTAGAAATCATCATGGACAAAAAAGTACCAGCTATTCAGGCTATCGAAAAACTGAGCTACGGTGAACATCTATGTTCAATTTACAGCAATAGAGATGAACAAATGTCAGTCATAATTCCATTCATTCTTGCCGGACTTAAAAGAAACGATAAATGCATTTACATAGTGGATGAGAACACAAAGGAAGATATAGTATCAGAACTGGAAAAACACATCGAAATTGGGAGTTTTATTGAATCACAGCAGATGGAGTTCCTCACAAAAGAAGAGGCATATCTGAAGGATGGGTTCTTCGATCCGGATAGAATGATCAATCTTCTGAAAGATGTGGAAAGAGAAGCAGTTGAGCAGGGATACTCAGGCTTGACGGTTACGGGAGAAATGACATGGGTTTTAAGCAACCTTCCGGGAGTTGAAAGACTTATCGAATATGAGGCAAAACTGAACTACTTTTTCCCGAAGAGCAAATGTGTGGCTGTATGCCAGTATAATGAGAATTTGTTTGAAGACAGAATCCTTGTGGGTGTAATCCATACTCATCCAAAACTGATTCTTCACGGTTTCGTTACTGAAAACCCCTATTATATCCCACCGGATGTTCTCCTTTTAAGGAAAGGGGACTTTGTTAGCGAGCAGCTTTATGGACTCTTGAAGGATAGAATTACTGGAAAGCAGGAAACCGAAGATATGTTGAAAAAATCGAAGGATTACATTTATTCAATTCTGAGAACGATCCCATCAGCCATTTTTGTTGTTGATAAGGCGAAAAGGATTACACTTTGGAATTCCGCTGCTGAAAGGATAACTGGTTTGAGGGCAGAAGAGGTGGTGGGGAAAAAGTGTATTGAAATCCTTAGGTCACCGCAATGCATTAAAAAATGCTTACTCTATTCAGAAGATGTTCAGAAGCCTATTATTGCCAGACGGTGTGAAATTCATGCTGGAGGGGTAAAAACGATTCTCAAAAGTGCTGATTATCTCAGGGATGAAACCGGTAACATAATCGGAGGAATAGAGGCTTTTGAGGATATATCAGTTAGGATTAAACTCGAAGAGAAACTTAAAGAAGAGAAAAAGATTATAGAAGATCTGAATGAAACACTGAGGTTGATAAACAGTATTCTCAGGCATGATTTGCTCAACGACCTCTCAGCAATTAGAGCCACTATAGAATATTACTTTGAAGTGAAAGACGATAGACTTTTGGAAAAAGTAATTGAGAGGATAGACCGGAGTGCAAAGCTGATAAACAAAATGAGGGAGCTTGAAGAACTCTCAAAATTCAGGGAGTTAAAACCCATTCGGGTAAAGGAGGTTCTTGAGGAAGTTGTTGGAAATTATGATGTTAGAGTAGAAATAGAGGGAGATGGAATCGTAGAAGCTAATGAAGCTCTTTCATCAGTTTTTGACAATATCATAAGGAATGCTGTGAAACATGGAGGAGCTGATAGAGTATATGTCACCATTGAGTGCGTGGATGGATATTGTGAGATTAGAATTGCTGATAATGGGAAAGGTATACCAGACAGCATAAGGGATAGAATTTTTGAAAAGGGGGTCTGTGACGGCCCATCTTCAGGTTCAGGACTGGGACTGTATATTGTGAAGAGGCTAATAGATGGCTTTGGTGGAAAAATAGATGTGGAAAAGAATTATCCTACTGGAGAGGTATTTATTATTCGTTTGAAAGAAGCCAATGGCTAAGAACCTTCAAAACCGAGTTTTATAATTTTGTTATGGTCAGGCATATTTCTATAATTTTAATCTCTCCTTTGTTGCCAGATTTCATCAATTCCGGAGATTATTGTATCCATTGTAACCACAAGAACCTCTTCTAAGTGGATGGATTTTATAGTTTCAAATCTCAATCACCTCACCTGTCCTCTCATAAGTCCTCAAACCCGATGGAAGATGTTTGCTGAACCCCTCTGATTTCAGAACTCTCAGAAAGCTCTGAATCTTTTCTAAGTCAAATCTATCTTTCGGAATGAGAAAGTCATACTCTTCAGCCCTGACAGGTATAAAATCAAGAGAATATCTGTCCGCTACAGTTTTTATACCCAAGCCCGCCTCAGCTTTACCCATTAGAACCGCAACAGCTACAGAAGTATGAGATCTGGCTTCGATGGTGTAACCATTGATTCCTGAGATGAGAGAATTAAAATCCTCTCCAATCTCTTCCGCTATTTTCCTGAGATGCATATCAAGCAATATTCTTGTTCCAGAGCCCCTGTTTCTGTTGATTATCTTTAAATTTTTCTCAACAATATCTCTGATACCCTTCACGCCCTCTGGATTGCCCTTTGGTAGTATTATCCCCTGCTCCCTCAAATAACCCTTCACAAGATAGCACTTACCTGACAGTCCATATTTTCTGATATAGGGGATGTTGTATTCTCCACTCTCATCCAGAATGTGGACTCCAGCAATGTCTGCCTCTCCCCTTTTTACCGCTGATATCCCTCCAGAGGAACCAGCATTTATTGTTTTGGCAGACACATCACTTTTTTTCTTCAGAATTTTGAGAATTATATCTATGCCTATGCAGTGGCTTCCTATAATCATCAGATCTGCTGGCTTTATTTCCTCGCTGAAAAGACTCACTTTCACTTTTTCCCCGGGCTCAATTATGGATTTTTCCTCTCCAATCTCAATAAACCCATCAGTCTCCGAGAGAGAGGTTATCGCTCCACTATAATATCCTGAAACAGGATAGACTGAGTATCCCTCACCCCCTCTTACAATATTAACAGGGAGAAATTCGGTTCTGCCAGATACAGAGTGAATTTTCATTGGAACCTCTGCCTCAATTTCAATCTCATGTTTTTTCCTCAACCCTGCCATTTTTCTTATTAAAGGACTTACGAATATCCTGTAAATCATCAGAGCAGAGGTAGGATTTCCAGGAAGACCAAAAGCAGGTTTTCCATTGAGATCGGCTATTATGGTTGGCTTTCCTGGTTTTACGGAGATTCCATGGACAAGAACACCGGGTTCAAACCGTTCAAATATCCTGTAAACCATGTCGCCCGCTCCGGCAGAAGTTCCACCTGAACATAGGATTATCTCACAGTTCAAAGCCTCTTTAACTTTGTTCTCTATATCTTTCTCTTCATCTCTCGCTATTCCAAGAAAAACAGGATCACCACCGTCTTCTCTGACAGAATTAACTAATGTGAACGAATTAACATCATAAATTCCACCATATTCGAGCTTTTCTCCTGGTAGAATAAGTTCATTGCCAGTGGAGAAAATGGCAACTTTTGGTCTTCTGTATACTCTCACCTTCGAGATGCCTGCAGCACTGAGAACACCTATTTCTCTTGGCGATAGAATTTCCCCTTCTCTCAAAATGAGTTCTCCAGCCATTATATCAGAACCTGCAAACATAACATTCTCCCCGGGAGAGACTGCTCGATAAACCAGCACTTCATTCTTTCTCTCCTCGCAGTACTCCTCCATCACAACTGCATTGGCACCGGATGGAAGAGGCGCTCCGGTGGCTATTTCAACAGTAAACCCCCTCTTTACCTCAAAAGCTGGATGATCTCCGGCAGATATCCTCCCTATCAGCTTTAGCCTTACTGGAGAATCTTCATCAGCCTCAAAAGTATCTTCAGCCAGAACAGCATAGCCATCCATCGTTGAGCGGTCGAATGGTGGAACATCAATTTCAGCCTCATAATCTTCTGCGACAACTCTTCCATAGGCAGAGATGAGCTCAATTTCTTCAATTTCAGGATCCATCGGAAAGCTCCGTATGATTTCATGAGCTTTTTTCACTGAAACCAGATTTCGAAAAACTTTCTTCATTTTCTCACCTTCTCAAATGAGAAATCAACCTTATTTCCACCTCTTCTCCCTCTTCATAGCCTTCTTTTTCCTCTGCAATCTCTACAATTCCATCAGCTTTTGCCAGAGTTGAGATTATTCCACTACCAGATGTTCTGATTGGTTCAGCAAAAACAACACCTTTCTCAAACTCCACTTTTACTCTTGTAAATGTTCTCAGACCCGGCTGAGAGGGGATTCTTCTTTTAGCGATAGCTTTGAGCCTGCATCCCGGCTGATATACTTCCCTGCATTCAATGCCGTGCATCCTCGTCAATATTCTTGGAACAATTAGATTGAAGGCTATGTAGCATGCAACAGGAAAGCCTGGGAGCAGAATGACTGGTTTTTTACTACAGGATGTGATGCCAGCTGGCATACCTGGTTTTATTGCAAGTCCATGGATAAAGACACCGTCTCTCAATTCATTGACAATCTCCGGAACCAGATCTTTTGTCCCGACAGAGGTTCCACCGCTGAAAACGATCATATCCGATACTTTCAGGGCTTTTCTGAAGGTTTTGCTCAATGCTTCTCTATCATCGGGGATTATTCCCATATCAAGTGGTTCTGCATTCAGATCCTCCAAAAGACTCAGGAGCATGTATCGATTTGAATCCACTATCTTTCCATCGAAAGGTTCAGTATCCGGTTCAACAAGCTCATTACCTGTTGATATAACAGAAACTACTGGCTTCTTAAAGACCTCCACTTCCAGATTGCCTGTTGCTGCGAAAACTGCAATGTGATGGGGTTGAATTAACTCTCCTCTCTCAAGAACCTTTTCTCCAGTTTTGAAGTCTTCCCCCTTTCTCGAAACATTTTTCCATGGTGTTAAGGGCTGATAAACCTCAATGAGGTCATCATCAAGTTTATTTGTGTGTTCAATCATCACCACGGCATCTGTTCCAGAAGGAAGAGGGGAACCTGTTGCAACCCTGACTGCTTCACCCTCATCGACATATACTTCCTTAAACTCCCCAATATCAATGCTATCAACCACTTTAAATATCTGTGGGTTCGTTGAACTAGCTCCAAAAGTTTCCTCAGCTCTTAATGCATACCCATCAACAGCAGACCTGTTAAAATGAGGAACATCTCTTTTTGAGAAAACATCCATGGCAAGAACTCTCCCTGAGGTTTGAGTGAAATGGACTTTCTCAGTTTCGAGTGAATTTATTCTGCTACCTTCGAAGAAAAGTTTCAAAGCATCTTCAACCTTCTTCTTCTCAGAAAATCCACGCTGACGAACATCCCTGAAATTCCCATTAGCATGAGATTCCATAGTTCTATCTGAGTGCGGGAACTTAAATCATTATCGGGTTTGAGGACTTATGAGAGGACAGGTGAGGTGATTGAGATCGAGATTGTGAATAAAGCTTCTGAATAAAGTTGCTAAATTTTGTGTCGATGCGGATGTCGATGCGAAAAGTAAAACTGTTAAGGTAGGACTCATCTTTTACATTATCCTTTTAGAATATTCACCAGATATAATCCAAAAGCCCAAAACTTCTGGTTAAAAAATCTTCAGGAAGTTCTCGAAATGCTCCTTTGATTACGCCTGCAAACATCTTTAAAACATCATGAAAACACCATATTCGAGCTTTTCCAAAATTTTAAATATTTAAATTTGAAAATATTAAAAGGTGATTGGAATGGAGGATATTAAATTCAGCATGCTACTCCCATATCCGGCTCCAGAACCGGTAGAAAGGGTTTTCAGACTTGTTGAGAGAATTGAGAAGTATCCGATAGATTCAATCTGGCTTCCCGATCATCTTCTAATGTATCCACCCGGGTACTGCCCTGATGTATGGAGTCTGATATCTGCTCTTGCCGTTAAAACCTCCCTTAGAATCGGCACGGGAGTTACATGCCCTCACAGAAGACATCCGGCGGTGTTTGCCCAGATGGTGGCAACGATCGATCACCTCTCTCAGGGCGGAATTAATGTTGGCATAGGGGCTGGAGAATCCATGAATCTCGACCCCTTTGGCATCGAATGGAGAAAGAAACCTGTGTCTAAGATGAAAGAGTTTATAGAGGTATGTAGACTCCTCTGGAGCGGTGAGAAAGTGAACTATGTGGGTGAGTTTTACAGGTTGAAAAATGCATATCTTCAGATAAAGCCAAAAAGGGAAATTCCCTTTTACATCGGAGCAAATGGCAGGAATACAAGAGAAATTACCGGAATGATGGCTGAAGGCTGGCTTCCTATCTGTGAAAGCCCAAAAACTTATCGGCAGAACATTGAGGATATCAAAAGAGGAGCAAAAAAGGCTGGAAGAGATTTTGAGAGAATAGATACAGCACTTCAGATCTATACCGCTATTTCTGAAACCGAAGAGGCGCTCAATTTTGTGAAGATGTTTCCGGCGGTTATGATTCTCGGTTCACTTAAGAAACTAAGGGAGGCAGGTTATAAGGTTGATATTACTGAGATAGGGGATGAATTCTACTTTAAAGATTTGATCCCCGGTGAAGACTCTGAACAAAAGCTTCTTGAGCTCATTCCGAAGGTACCTCTTGACCTCTCAAAGGATTTTGCCATCATGGGTGATAAAGAGGAATGCATCAGCAAAATTGAGGAATTCGCGAAGGCGGGTGTAAAGCATTTTGTCCTCATCAATGTTGGTCCAGATCCAAAAGAGACCCTGAGAATCTACGGGGAGGAGATAATACCATACTTCAGGTGAACTTCAGGAATGTTTTGTCTTCAGAAAGTACTTCTCTGATCTCTATATGCTATGAGGAATATGGACTATGAAGACAAACCTCTTTAATTGTTAATCCCATAGATAACAGCAACTTCACTATAGCTGGTGCATTGGAGGAACGGAATGAGTTTGATTAAGTCATCCTGGGTTTGTATTTTGAAAACAGGAGATTACGATGTAAGAAGCGGACCGATTTCAACTAAAAAAATGCGGTTCAGTATGTATTGATGTTTTCATATATTTTAAAAACAAATCAATTGTGCAGGAAAGCTTACGAACAAAGACATAACCAGAAAAATCGACCAATAGCTGAGGGACGGATTCGTGATACTGATTGAGATACTAATTAAGATACTTTTACAAAAAACTATTAATATTAGAGTCATCTTATTTCTTATAATGGAAAAAGTAGCAGAGGTCTTTGGCGTTTTCGCAGCCCCCAGTGTGATGGGATTGTCTCCTGTTGTGGTTCTCAGATCAGAGGATGGAAGGTATCTTCCGATTTATATAGGCATTTCTGAAGCAATGGCAATTCATTCTGCCCTGAAAAACAGAATAATGTCCCGTCCCATGACCCATGACCTGATGGCAGAGATTCTGAAAAAGCTCAGAACAAAGATAAATAAAATCATCATCGACGATCTTGTGGATAACACTTTCTATGCAAGGATTATACTCAAGCAGAATGATCATGAGATAGAGCTTGATGCAAGACCCAGTGATAGCATAGCAATGGCCGTCAGGATGGCGTGTCCGATTTACATCGATGAGAAAGTGCTTGATGAGGCTGGACAGGAAGAGGAGTTATCTTCAGAGTTTGTGGAATTTGATCAGATAGTGCAGTAATCCGTTTCTCTATTCTCAATTTCAAAAATCTTTTCTGAATCTATTAGCATTCCTTTTCTCCGGACGAACTCGATAAATCGGTTGTAAGTTTCGTTGGCTTTTAGTGTTGAGCTATCTCCTACGACAATGAGCATCTTTTTGGCTCTTGTCAGTGATACATTCAGTCTCCTCAAATCGGTCAGGAATCCGAGATTTCTCTGTCTGTTTGATCTTACAAGTGAGAGAATCACCACATCCTTCTCTCTACCCTGATAACCGTCCACTGTATTGACTTCCACATCATTTTTCAGTCTCGATCTAATCAGTTCAACCTGGTCGTCATATGGTGTGATAATTCCCACATCACTCTCTCTGACGAACTTCAAAATTTCATGCAGAACTTTTTCAACGATCTCAGCTTCGTATGGATTCTCACGAGACTCAGAACCTTTTCTCTGTTTTTCCAATCTCCTCTCACTCCCTGATGTGTCGATGAAAATAAGCGGGCTTTTGAAGGGACTGCAATCGGGTGTTGGCCTCTCTGAATTGCCCACTGAGATTTTGCCATCGTAAAATTCATTTGCAGGGAACTCCATAAGCAGACTGTTCATTCTGTACTGAACTCTCAGCATTTTTGATTTTTGCGGGTAACGAGTTATCAGCTTTTCAAAAAGTGTCTCCTGAAGCTCTTTAGATACCAAAACTGTTGGTGGGAGTTGTTTGTGGTCTCCTGCAAGGATGAACCTCTCTGCCTTTGAAAGTGGTATGAGAATGCTGGGGATCGTTGCCTGTGAAGCCTCATCCACCACAGCGACATCAAACTCAAAATCCTGAAGAAATTCAAGAGCTGAAGATGAGTTGGTTGTGAGAACGACATCCGAATCCTCAATTACATCCCTGATAATCTCTTTTTCAATCTCTTTCGAAAGTCTGTAGTGGCTTTGAACTTCTTTGTCAAGCCCTATCCAGCCTGCAAGACTTTTAATTCTGTCATGTGAAAGACCCCTCAGGCTTATACCTTTTTTAGCAGCCTCAAGAATCTCCTCATTGCTCAAACCTCTTCTGAGAGCTGGAACTGGCTTGGTGAAGAGATCTCTTTTTCTGGAAAGCTTTTCTGCCTGCATTCTGTGAATCCTTACCTTTCTGTATTCGGCATGGCTCTCCACGAGTGAGGCTAGAGTACTCTTTCTCAGCTCTCTCGATACTCTCGAGGGATGTCCCAGTCTGACCACTTTTATGTTGTTGAGAAGTTCAGCTATGTTATCTACAGCAACATTGCTTTCTGCTACAGCCAGAACCCTGTTCCCTCTTTTTACCTCCTGGATGACAAGTTCTGCAACTGTTCTTGTTTTTCCTGTTCCAAAGGGACCGTGGATGAGAAAGAAATCATCGCTTCCAAGGGAATACTCAATTGCCTCAATCTGGCTGCTGTTCAGCTTTCTGTCTTCTGGAGAGAAGTTCACTCTTTTACTCTCTGAAGGCTTTTCTATTCCAAGCATCAGCTTCAGAACATTCTTTCCTCTTCTGTTGAGGTTCTCAAGATTCTCCAGCTGTCTCCTGAAAGTTATATCACTGGCGTGGAGATCCAGTCTGGCATCTCTCAAAGCCCAGCGAGGAATGTTCTCTACGGAGATTGTAATATAGCACTTACCTCTCTCCACAACAGTTCCGATCAGGTCACTTTTCAGTGGGTCTCCTTTACTGATAACCACCAGATCTCCTGTGGAAATCTCAGTTTTGAACTCCCTTTTTCTCCCGTATCTCACGAGGATAAAACCGAATTCTTCCCCAATAATTTTCCCATTGAGGTTCAGAATTGCCCTTCCAATTCTTTCTCTTTGCTCACCGCTGAGTAACCTCATCTCTCTCTGCATTGCTCTGATTTCTGCATCTCTTTCTATCTGAACAAGTTCTTTCAACTTTCTTATGTAATTTCTGAGGGTCATCTCACTCATTCCAGCTCTTTCCTGAATTCGATACTGAATTAATAATGTGGGAGATTAACAAAAAGTATTATATGTTTTCTCGTTACCTCAAACTCAATGAGTCTGGATAGCGAGTACCTGGATATAGAATATCTCCCCGATAATGGTTACATCAGAAAAAAATGTCCGAGATGTGGAAAGTATTTCTGGACTGCCGATGAGGGAAGGGAGATATGCGGAGACCCTCCCTGTGGAACTTACACTTTTATAGGCAATCCTGCTTTCAAGAAGAGCTTTGATCTTGGGGAGATGAGGGAGTACTACCTGACTTTCTTTGAGAAACGGGGGCATAAAAGGATTGATAGATACCCGGTCATTGCAAGGTGGAGAGATGACATTTACCTCACAATTGCCTCTATTGCCGATTTTCAGCCTTTTGTCACATCAGGAGTTGTTCCACCTCCTGCCAACCCGCTTACGATCTCACAGCCATGTATAAGGATGGATGATCTAGACTCTGTAGGCAGAACTGGAAGACACCTGACTCTCTTTGAGATGATGGCTCATCATGCCTTCAATAATCCTGATAGGGAGATTTACTGGAAAAGCAAAACAGTTGGGTACTGCACTGAACTTCTTGAAGAGCTTGGGGTTAGAAAAGAGGATATAATTTACAAGGAGGAACCGTGGGCTGGGGGAGGAAATGCAGGACCCTGTCTTGAGGGCATCGTAGGTGGGCTGGAGGTAGCAACTCTCGTTTTCATGAATCTTGAAGTTCATCCGGAAGGTGACATTGAAATAAAGGGGGAGAGATATAGGAAGATGCCAAACTACATTGTTGATACAGGTTATGGGCTTGAAAGATTCACATGGGCCAGCAAAGGAACTCCCACGGTTTATGATGCAATATTTCCCGAAGTACTGGAACTTATTGTAGAGAACAGCAATGTCAGGCACTTTACGGATGATGAGGAGGTTGCTAGGATCGTTGGCGAGAGTTCAAAACTCGCAGGTGTAATGGGCTCGCTGAGAGGGGAAGCACTCAATAATTTAAGAAAGAGTGTTGCAGAGAAGATCGGAATTGGTGTGGAAAAACTTGAAAGCATTGTAAATCCTCTTGAAAAGGTCTATGCACTTGCTGACCATACAAGAGCAATTCTTTTCATGCTTGGGGATGGCCTTGTCCCCTCAAATGCCGGAGCAGGTTATTTGGGTAGATTGATGATAAGAAGAAGCCTCAGGCTCTCAGAAGAGCTTGATTTCACTCTCAAACTTTTTGATATAATCTCTCTTCACCGGAAGATTCTGAAGAACTTCAGCTTTGCGATTCCAATGGAGACAATTCAGGAAGTTCTTGAGCTTGAGGAGTCAAGGTACAGTGCCACAATCAGCAGAGGTGTATCTCTTGTTGAAAGGACAATAACAAGGAAAAATAAGGTGGAGAAGGAAGATTTGATTGAGTTCTACGACTCTCATGGTATCCCGGCAGAGCTTGTTTTGAAGATCGCTTCTGAGAAAAATGTTGAGGTTGAGATGCCACAGGAATTCTATGCGGAACTTGCTTCAAGACATTCCAAGGCAGAAAAGAAGAAGGAAACAACAGTAGAAGTCAAAGACTATCCTGAAACTGAGAGGCTTTACTATAACTCAAAGCTGCTGGAGTTCGAGGCTGAAGTGATTGCGAGTTATAAAGGATACCTGATTCTCAACAGAACAGCTTTCTATCCTGAAAGTGGAGGTCAGGACAATGATACGGGATATATAGAGGCTGAAGGAATCAGGACGAAGGTTATAGATGTCATCGAGTCAAATGGCGTTATTCTTCACAAAGTTGAAGGAGCAGATTTCAAGCCGGGAACGAAAGTTAAAGGATACATAGATGCGGAGAGAAGATTCAGGCATATGAGGCACCATTCAGCTACACACCTTGTTCTCTACGCCGCAAAGAAAGTTCTGGGAGAGCAGGTGTGGCAGGCTGGAGCGAGGAAAGAGTGGGATAAAGCAAGACTGGATATAACACATTACAGAAGACCTGATGAAAGCGAGATTGCTGAGATTGAGAAAATTGCCAACAGAGAAGTTATGGCAAATAAACCCATTCAATGGGAGTTCATGGATAGAATCGAAGCTGAGAAAAGATATGGCTTTGTACTCTATCAGGGTGGAGTCCCTCCCGGCAGAGAAATCAGGGTTGTAAGAGTGGGCGATGATGTTCAGGCATGCGGTGGAACACACTGTGAGAGAACAGGTGAGATCGGTCTGATAAAAATAATCAGAACTGAATCCATACAGGATGGAGTTGTCAGAATAGAGTATGCAGCTGGAGAGGCAGCTCTCGAGTATATGGCAAAAGAGGAGGAATATCTGAGGGAGGCTGGCAGAATTCTCAGAGTGGAACCATCGATGCTTCCAAAAACAGTTCAGAGGTTCTTTGAAGAGTGGAAGGAGCAGAGAAAGGAAATTGAACGACTCATTTCTGAAATTTCAAGCCTCAAAGCTGAGATTCTCCTTAAGAATGCTGAGGAGTATGATTCCCTTCAGGTGGTTGCAGAGGTTTATGAGGATGCAGATTATCAGGAGCTTGTCAAACTTGGCTTTGCTTTAGCAGATAGAGGAGCAGTTGGCTGTCTCGTAACAACCAGAGACAGGGTGAGGGTGATAACTTTCAGCGGAAACGACAGAGTAGATGCAAGAGATCTCATCAGAGAGATTGGAAAGCACATAAAAGGTGGTGGCGGAGGAAAGCCAAACCTTGCTCAGGGAGCAGGACAGTACGCTCCGACAAAGGATGAACTCCTGAATTACATCTTCAATTTTCTCGGAAGGGTTCTTTGATGTCCAAGGTTGAGCTGATTCCCGTTCATGGGATCCCTCTGGTAGTGGAAGGAGATGACATTGCTTTGATCATATCACAGAGAACAGAAATTAAAGACGGAGATATTATAGTTGTTTGCTCTACCATCATATCAAAAGCAGAGGGAAGAGTAAGGGAGTTGAACAGCTTTAAACCCTCAAAAAAGGCTATTGAGTTATCTGAAAAACTCGGTAAGCCACCTGAGTTCATTCAGGCAGTACTTGAAGAATCAGAGGAAATTCTGATTGAAAATCCATTTCTTCTTGTGAAATCGAGGTCTGGAAATATTTGCGTGAACGCAGGAGTGGATGGTAGTAACATAGAGTCCGGGAAGATTATTCTTCCCCCTGAAGATCCGGATAAAAGTGCTGAAAGGCTCAGAAGGAGGTTTGAAGAGGTCACATCAAGAAGAGTTGGAGTGATAGTAACGGATACCAATGGCAGGTGTTTCAGAAAGGGTGTTGTTGGAGTCGCCATTGGGGTAAGTGGTATTCCAGCCTTGAAGGACTGGATAGGCAGGAAAGACCTCTACGGGAATTTGCTTGAGGTTACTGTTGAGGCTGTTGCGGATGAGATTGCCGGAATGGCAAATCTGCTGATGGGAGAAGGAGATGATGCTATACCTGCTGTGATAGTGAGGGGACTTGAGCTTGAAGGCAGTGGAAAAGCTGGACATCTCTACAGAGATGAAGAAGAGGATGTAATAAGAAAACACATTCTCTCAGCAAAAGGATTATGAGTGCTGAAAGGGTGCTTGTTGCCGGTAACAATGTGAGAAATGTTGTCCAATCTGCTTTCAGGGCAGGATATGAAGTTTATGCTCTTACAAAGTTTGTGGATGCTGATTTAGAGCTTTTTGCCGAGAGAGTGTACCACATTGAGGAGGATAATCCAGAGTGGGTGGGTGAAAGAGTCGACAGTATAGCTGAGTCCATCAATGCGAAGGTCGTTCTCACTGCTGGCTATGAGGATTTGAAAGTTAAATCCGAGGTTTTTGGTTGTGAACCCGGAAAGCTGGAGGATATTCTGAATAAAAACAGGTTCTACAGAGTCCTTGAAAGGAATGGACTTCCCTTTCCGGAAGTAAAAAGGCGAGAAGAAGTTGAAGTAGGGGAAGAATACATTCTGAAGCCTGTTCGAGGTGGAGGTGGGGAAGATATAAGAATGCTTGACTCAACAGAGGGAGATTACATTGTCCAGCGCCTAATCAGGGGTTATCCATGCTCGGCATCTGTAGTTGTCGGGAGAGAAGTTACTGTGATTGCTCTGAACAAAATTATAGCTGGATGGAAGGAAATGAACTCATCTGGCTTCAAATACACAGGAAATATAACACCGCTTTCAGCGAGGACAGATGTTAGAAGAGAGGTTGAAAAGCTTGCGGTGGAGGTATGTGAAATCTTCGACATTCAAGGCTCTGTGGGGGTTGATTTTATCGTTGAAGATGGAACTGAGAGTGTGTACATACTGGAGATAAATCCCAGATTTCATGGTTCTCTTGATTCTATTGAATGGAGCTCCGATACACTGCTTTTCAGATTTCATGCACTTGCACTGGAGAGAAAGAAAATCGAGAAACCACATTTTCACAGATATGCCGGGAGGTTTATTTTCTTCGCATCAGATCGATTTATGGTCAAAAAGGAACTCACAGGAAACCCCTTCTATGCCGACATTCCAAAGAGGGGATACATTTATGAAAAGGATGATCCCATCGTCTCAATCCTTTCATCATCATCGAGTGAGGAAGAGGTAGTCAGATTGGCTATCAGAAGAAAGGATCTTTTTCTCAACCTGCAGGCTTGAAGGATTAAAATCAGAAAGAAATTAGAGGATGCTTTCGATAATTTTTTTGATTGATGCAGGGTTAGCCATTCCTTCAATCCCGCTCACAACTTCTCCATCTTTAAAGAGAAAAAGAGTGGGAAGAATCTGCACATAGTACTTTCTGGGGATCTCATCATCTTCATCAACATTGAATCTGCATACCTTTATTTTGCTCTCGTATTCCTTGGCGATTTTTTCCAGTATTGGCTCAATCTTGAGGCAGGGTGGACACCACTCAGCATAAAAATCAACGAGCACAATACCTGAGCTAACCATTTCCCTCCAGTTCTCCCTGTCTAGATTGTATATCTTTCCGTTGTTCAATCTCTCACCTTTTTTGGGGTAAGGAAAGTAGACCTTTATACCTCCTGCCACTATATAAATCTATCCGAAAAGAATAAATCATGGTGATTTAAATCATAATTTGCATCAATTAATCTATAATTTTAATAAATTATATCAATATAATTACCCTTTTTAACCCATATATGTCTGAATCTCTATGCGATTTCTTTCTCTGATCTCTGGAGGGATAGACTCCCCTGTGGCAGCATATCTCATGATCAGTAAAGGCTATCAGGTGGATTTTTTACATTTTTATCAGATTAGCGTTTCCGAAAAAATAATCAGAATTGTGGAAAAGCTTACAGATGGAAAATCACAACTTTTTGTTGCACCGCATTCTGAAGTTATAAAGTGTGCAAAAAAATTTGAGAAAAAGCTGACATGTGTTTACTGCAAGATAACAATGCTCAAAACAGCAGAAAAACTTGCTGATAAGATAGGAGCAACTGCTCTGGTTATGGGAGATAGTTTAGGACAGGTTGCAAGCCAGACAATCTCAAATCTCTATGTTGAAGACAGAGCTGTCAGGATTCCCGTTCTAAGGCCTTTAATTGGGCTCGACAAAGTTGAAATTATTGAAATTGCCAGAAAAGCTGGTACTTATGAGCTATCAATTCTCCCGTCTGAACCATGCAGAGCAGTCCCTGAGAAACCAGCAACCTCGGCGAAGGTAGAAAAAATAGATTATGGTGTGGATGTTTCGACTGTGTTTGAAAACATTGAGGAATTCGATCTAAAAGAACCAGTCTGAACAATACAGATTATATGTAATGGAGAAAGACATCAAGCAACTTTAAACCCTCTACAAACCTGAACCCACCTTTTCTACAGCTCTTTTCGTCAAACTTTTTCACATCATCTCTTTTACCACCATGGATGAGAAATGGAACATCCTCTGCAACATGGGTTTTTATTTTTACAGGTGTTGGATGGTCGGGGAGCAGCATGATTTTTGTCTCTTCCAGATCGAGGTGGTCGATAATGTAGCCAACGATTTTCTCATCGTAGATGCTGATTGCCTCCACCTTTTTCTCTGCATTGCCCTCATGACCGATTTCGTCTATTCCCTCTGTATGGAGAATAACTAAATCTGAGGATTTTAGCTCCTTTAGCGATGCCTTTGCAAGCCCTTTATAGTTTGTATCGATGTAGCCTGTTGCACCTTCAACCTCAACAACTTTCATCCCAAGTCCTTTTCCAATGCCCTGAAGGAGATCAACTTCGGAAATCATCACACCCTGTTTACCTGTTCTCTCTTTTAGCTTTGGAAATCTTGGCATAACACCTCCTCCCCAGGGCCATATCATATTCGTTTTATCGCTAATTTCAGGCAATATATTTGAAGACCACTCAATCAGTTCCCTCAGCAGAGAAGCAAGTTCACCCCCTTCTGGAAGAAAACTTTCTATGAATTTCCCCTGAATGTCGTGGGGTGGGGTGGTTTTTACCCGATCCTGGAATCTTCCGTTTATGAGCAGAAGGTTCCTGTAGCTTTTTCCGGGGTGAAACTTTAGGAATTTGTGCACTCTCATTCTGTTTAGGTGGTCGATTACCCTTCGAGCCTCCACATCATTTATTCTTCTCCCACTGTAATCCATCATTCTGCCATCTTTAACATAAACAAGGTTACATCTGAAGACATAATCAGCTTTTACATCTCTTGCAAGAGCTTCAATGGGTCCCCTTCCAGTGTAATGCTTTCTGACATCAACTCCAAGGATTGTCAGATTCGCAATATCGCTCCCCGGTTCAAAACCATCTGGAATCGTTTTTGTAATTCCAGTTGAACCGTAATTTGCCAGATAATCTATGTTCGGTGTATCTGCTACTTCAAGTGGTGTCCTGTTTCCCAATTTCTCGATCTCCCAGTCAGCCATCCCGTCAGGTATAAGGAGGAGGTACTTCATCAGGTGAATGAATGAAGGCAGGTAAATAACTTTTTCCAGAAAATTGAAATAGGTATGTGGTAAAGGGATAACATGGATCTCAGAAATGCTTTTGAAATTCTGGATTACGAGGAATTCGAAGAAAATATACCTCATGATAAACTTGCAGAGTTCATTTTTGAAAAAGGACTTCAGGATAAACCATTTATTGTGGATGTTGAAGGAAAGAGGGTTGCCTCAAATTTTATAGCGAGAAGGGATCTGCTCTGCCAGTATCTGGGTATCTGCAGGGAAGAGCTCGCAGAATACCTTGCTGGGATAGATTTTGATGGTAAAGTGGAGATTGAAGACTCCAATCCTCTTAAAGAGACTGACTGGACACTCAGTGATTTACCCATCCCGAAGTACTTTCCAGGAGATGGTGGGCGATATATCACCGCGGGAGTTGTCATAGCCAGCATGGATGCTGATGATACTGAGAAATACAACGCCTGTATTCACAGATTGATGGTGCTGGATGAGAAAAGAATGGCTGCAAGGCTTGTTCCACCGAGGCATACCTATCTGATGTGGAAGGATGCCGTAGATAGGAATGAGGACTTGAGGGTGCTTGTATCGATAGGATGTCACCCTTTATTTTTATTCGCAGCAAGCACAAGAGTGCCAGAGGGAAAGGAGTTCAGATATGCTGCTTCGCTCATGAAAGGACTCAGACTTTACAGGATTGATGGGTTGCTCACACCAATGGCTGAAATAGTTATATCTGGGAGAATAACATCTGAAAAAGCCGAAGAAGGACCTTTCGTCGATATAACCTCAACCTACGATAAAACAAGGATGGAGCCTGTTGTGGAGGTAGATAGGATTTATGCAAGAGAAAATCCGGTATTCTACTCAATTTTACCAGGAGGTTGTGAGCATCAGGTATTGATGGGGATTCCCTATGAGCCTGTTATTTACAAAGCAGTTTCAAATGTTTGCAGGGTGAAGAATGTTGTTATGACTGCAGGAAGCAGACATTATTTCCATGCAGTTGTCCAGATTGAGAAAAATACTGAAGGAGATGCAAAGAATGCAATTTTGGCAGCTCTTTCAGCCCATCCGAGTCTGAAAGGGGTTGTGGTGGTGGATGAGGATATAGATATCTACAGTTATGAAGAGGTGGAGTTTGCCATTGTTACGAGATTTCAGGCTGACAGGGATATGATTGTCATAAAGGGGGCAAGGGGCAGCAGTCTTGACCCTTCTGCTAATGAAACAACCGCTAAATGGGGGATTGATGCAACAAAGTATTTGGACAGGGAAGAGGATTTTGAAAGGGTTTTTTAAGGTGTCCAGATGTACCTGAGTAGAGAAGAGGAAAAATTTCTCGAATCAGACAACCCAACGATAAAGAAATCTATGGAAATTCTTGTTGCCCTCGGAGAGATTTTTGAGGCTGACAGATTGATAGAGGTAAAATCTGTTCAAATTTCGGGCATATCATATCAGAACATCGGTGATGCTGGACTGGAATGGCTTGAAAGCCTTGATGCAAAATTTGTTGTTAAGGCGATGATAAACCCTGCGGGAATGGACATCATCAGATGGAAGGAGATGGGGATAGATGAGGGATTTTACAGAAAGCAGATGAGAATCATCAATACTCTGGTGAGACTCGGTGCTGAAAAAAGCCTGACATGCACACCTTACTATTTCGACCCACCATCTTTTGGTGATCACCTAGCATGGGCTGAATCTAATGCTGTTGTGTATGCCAACTCCTTAATTGGGGCAAGAACGAACAGGGAGAGCGGGATAAGTGCTTTGGCTTCCGGGATAATCGGGAAAACTCCTAATTATGGTTTGCATATCCAGGAAAATAGAGAGCCAACTCTCATTGTTGATGTTGAGTTTGAAATAAAAAATGAGGCTGAGGCATCCATACTCGGCTACATATCGGGAGAGAAGGTTGCAGGAGAAGTACCTTACTTCAGGTTCAAAAATACTCTTCCCGAATCCTGGCTCAAATTAATGGGAGCCTCTCTTGCTGCAAAAGGGAATACAGCTCTTTTTCATGTTAAAGAGCAAACTCCGGAGTGGAACAAATTCTCCATCAGCGGTCTTGAGAAAATCGAGGTAGATATAGTTGAAATAAAGACTGATGAATGCGAGCCGGATCTAATTGCCCTTGGATGTCCGCACCTGTCTGAACAAGAGCTCGAAAATCTGTATGAGGTGGTAAAAGATAGAGGCAAAGTAAAAAGAGAATTCTGGGTTTTTCTATCAAGAAAGCTGATTGAAAAGAGAAAGAGCATTGTAGAAAAGATCGAAGAACATGGAATAAAAGTGTTCAGTGACACATGCATGGTGGTATCACCGGCAACAGAAAGCTATGAGTGTGTGATGGTAAACTCGGGGAAAGCTCTCCAGTATCTACCCAAACTGAGAAGAGTTCAGGTAAAGATTGGTAGTATGAAAGAGTGTGTAGAAGAGGCTTTTAAAGTTTGAAGGTAGCTATTTTTGGAATAGTTAATGTGGCTTGAAAGTGAAACTGCAATAAAGATCATCATCTCCAAGCTGAACGAAGGCATATATTGGCTGTGCTTCTCTCCCTGATAGGTGGTAGAGTTTATATTTAAGTGATTTCAATGACGAATCTGTATGTTATGCTGTCGTATTCATGGCAGACTGCAAAACTCATATGCTTCTTTTCATTTACAGCATGCTTTGCATGGGTTTGTATTTGCAGGATAGAGCTATGATATTGGGTGTGGTTTAATCAGCCCAGATAAATATGCTGTCAGGTGGGGTTGCGATCTTTTTGAGTACTTCAGAGGAGATCGAGGAAATTTAACATCTCTCACGAGTTCAGAGATTTATAAAGTAATCTATGAGTTTTTCCGTGTATGCATTGAGTTCAGAAATGTGTTCATCGGTCTCTGATATTATTCTCTCTTTCTCCTCTTCGCTAATATTTTCAGATTCAATCCACTTCTCTACTGTCTCTTTTCTGACTTCTATATGGAACTGGAGACCAATATTCTTTCTTAAAATAAAACCCTGGTTTTTGACATTTTTGCCTTTAAAGATTAATTTAGCCCTTTCTGGAAGCTCAAAAGTGTCCTGATGCCACTGAAAAACTATCATTTTTTCAGGAAAAATGTTTAAACCTGTATTCTCTACCTCAAACCATCCAAGTTCTTTAATATGTGGATAAACCTTAGCGTTGAAAGCCCCGGCGATGAGCTGACATCCAAGGCATATTCCAAGGACCGGAATTCTTAGCTGATCAGCTCTTCTTATAACCTCCATTTCCCTTTTGAGGTAGATATATTCCTCTGCTTCATAAACTCCCTGAGGCCCTCCGAGTATTATTAAGTGAGTATATTTCTGAATTTCGAACTCATCAACATCATCAACCGACTCTGCCATTACATAGTCAAGTTCTATGTTTCCGGATTCAAAAACATCTTCAATATACTCAAGTCCCTCATTTTTTGCGTTTTTTACAGCGAGAACACGCATATATTGAAGAATTATTAACAGTTTAAATACTTGACCCCTAAGATCTTTATTATTGTTTCCTGTTATTGTTTTCCAGCTATCACTGTCGTGAAAAAATAGATAATACAAATCTGATAGTAAAAAACAGGAGATGGAGAATCAGAACAGAAGCAAAACTTTAAACCCATTGAGGCATATATCTTGTAAAGCTCTGGTGGGGTAGCGGATATCCTGGGGGGCTGCGGACTCCCCGACCCGGGTTCAACTCCCGGCCAGAGCATTATATTTTTGACAATGTGTTATTCCTGAGAAATTGCTAATTTAGACTCAATAAACTCGAGGCTAAATCCCTCTTGTTTATCACACAATTAGATTCTTAATCTCCTCCTCAACCTCCTCATCAAATCCCTTGCCTCAATCCGTTTTCTTACCATCAAAATTGTTCTATCTGTTCTCTTCGCAAACTCCTCAACAAACATTCCCTTGATGAAGTTTTTGAAAAAAGGTTCAGCTGTAGCTCCAATAAAAACTACATCGTAGTCTTTGCTCATTTTTGCGAGAGTGTCTATAGCCTTATCAGACCTTTGCAAGATTTTTTCAGCTTCAATCTCACATTCTTCAGCACAGCTTTCCAGAATTTCTTTTCCAGCATCAAATGATTTTTTATCTCTCGCGATATATGTCAATGTTATTTTTGCCTTTAAAATCCTCCAGAGGTCTTTTGCGAACAGTACAGCAAGTCTTGCATGAGGTCCACCTGCAGTTGGAATTAAAATTTTTTCAGCTTTCCTTATCGAAAATCCGGGCTCAAATCTTCCGACAATAACATCACAATCTGCCTTCAGTAAAATAGGGTCTATAGTGCTTCCAAAGACAAAGTCTCGACGGAAGGTTCTACCTCTCCACCCTACAATGAGCAGGTCGGCTCTGTAATCCTCGACCTCGTTCAGAATTGCATCGCTGATGTTGTGTGCCATCTTTATAACCCCTCCAGCAGGCGATACAGGGATTTTTAGCAACTCTTCAAGAACTTTTGAATGTTCTCTAAGAAATCCAACTCCTGCCCTCAGTGGGGTTTGGCCGGGCATCTTAATGACCGAAAGGACTCTTATCTCTCCTTCTCTCGCTTTTGCAATTAAATCAGCAAGTTCCACAAGCCTTTTGCCTATTTCGGGATTGGCATATGCTACGAGTATTCTGTATTGTCCCTCTTCGAGGGGTCTCTCTTCAAATATAGTCTTGAACTCCTCTTTATCTGCCTTGGTGACCTCCTCCTTTGAATAAAGAGAATAAACAATAACACCAGCAATTATCCATCCGATGGATGCTTGGAGGGCAAGAAATCCATGTTCAAGCTCGACTATCATGAAATAAGAGATAATGAACTGCATGATTATGGCTGCAAGCGGTAGGTATGGCATCAGGGGGACTTTAAAAGGTCTCTTTATATTGGGAGCTCTCAATCTCATGAAAATGAGAGCAAGATTTACCATGATGAAAAGGAGAATGAACATGATGTTTGCTGAAGCTGCTATGGCTTCTATCGGCAGACTTAAAGCCATTAATGATACGATTATGTAGGTAAAAAAGATTGAGTAGTGAGGAGTTCTAGTTTTCATGTGGATGGTTGAGAGCCTTCTTGGGAGAAGGGCATCCCTGGCCATCGCAAAAGCCACCCTTGAGGATGAGTATATTGTAGCATTCATCGCACTCGTTGTAGATACAAGTCCAGCGAAAAGCAGGATTATAAAGCCAAAGGGCATTATTTCGCCTGCAGTTTTTATCAGTCCAAGTTCACCGAGATCTCCAAGAACCATCCAGCTTGGTTTATCGCTCCTGATCCCCCCAAGAATCGAGACTGCAACGAGTATGTAGATGGCTGTAGCAGTCCAGAGAGATATTAAAATTGCCTTTGGAATGTTTTTATCTGGATTTTTAGCCTCTTCTCCACTCTGAACAATTATTTCATAACCTTCAAAGGCTATATATGTCAAGCCCATTGCAGCAAGCAGTCCAGCAAATCCATTTGGAATGAAAGATGGTGTTGTAAAGTTCATAAACCAATCTGGATTTGAAAATGTTCTGTATAAACCAAATAAACCAAAAATCATCAAAATCAGAACCTTCATCAGAGTTATTGCACCTCCAACCTTTCCACTTTCCTTAACTCCAATGTAGTTGATGTATGTAAATATGGTAATTGCAAGGAAGGTTGAAAGCTTTGATACTATGATGAATGGAAGATAACCCTCAAAAATGACTGCTATGAAGGCTCCAAAGGTTACAGCGTAAAGAGAGCATGCGACACTGTGGGCAAACCAGTCGATCCATCCAGCTATAAAGCCGGCTGATTTGGGAAAAGCCTCTTTTATCCATACATATCCTCCACCAGCCTGTGGTATTGCTGATCCAAGTTCAGCGTAGGCTAAGGCAGTTATGGTTGCAATAATTCCATTGAAAAGGAAGGCAAAGATTAAAGCTGGACCAGCAACACCGGCAGCTATGCCTGTAAGGGCAAAAACACCAGCACCAATCATACCGGCTATTCCAATCATTGTTATATCAAAAAAACCGAGATCTCTGTTCAGCTTTACTTCTATTTTCTGCATTTTTTACCTCCGATAAAGTTCAGTCTTTTACTGGAAGCTGGATTTACATTTTAAAAGATTTTTCGGAAGATAAAACTCGAAGGAGTATTAGATATTCTTTAACTTCAGAATTTCCTTAGCTTCACTCAGAATCTTTTCAGATTTTTTACCGGCAATCTTTTTCAGCACATTTTCATTTTCTATCAGATCCTTGCAAAATACAAATCCATAATTTATTATCTCCATTAGGGTTTCTCTATCCAGTCTTAGAACTGTTACCGGATAGAGGTTTTTTGCCTCTAGCAAACTCTCAATTCCCTCATTTTCAGGATATCGCCATCCAGTTAATTTGATCTGCCTGCATTCTGCAAATTTTTTAGCATCGGATGAAAATTTTGTGTTCGTGAAGATCCACACAGAATCGAACTCCACAGAATCAAATCCATCTTTTTCTGAAACATCAAGAAACCTGGCATAGGTGTACATCACATCTTTCAATCCCGTATATACCGGAATATTGTGGAACTTGCATTCAATCAGATATCTTCTCCCGTGTTTCTCTGCAATCACATCAACTTCATGGGTTACACATCTACCATCGATTATCTGATTTGTTGTGGTTTTGTATCCATACTTTTTCAGTAAACCGGCTGTAAACTTCTCGAATCCATATCCTGTAGGCCCTAACCTGAGAAGAGAAGCTTTTAAATCGTATCTTGCAGAATAGCGGTAAGCATACCTATCAAGTAAATCGATAACGATCTTCAAAATTTCATCGGTGGTTATTCCATCGTAAAGTCTTCTTTCCACTTCAATAACTATCTTATCGGCTATTTCTCTGCTTACTCCGGCTCTCAAACAGGTTTTTATGATTTTGCCTCTGTTGAACTCTTCTTTTCTTCCATCTCTTTTTGTCACCAGCATGTTTCTCACCTGTTAAAAGCGTAATCGATGTTTGAGATGGATTGAGATAAATTTAACATTTTGTGTGTTTGTATGGTGTTTGGATAGATGGATACATCGAATTCTGTCAAAGCGTTGGGTGAAAGAGAGTTCAGAATTGCCAGCAACACCTTTTGGAAAATGTTATTGTATAATTTGCTGTAAGGTGAGAATAATGGATAACTGGGTAAAAATAATCATTGGAGATAGTAGAAGGATGATAGAGGTAGAAGACAGGAGTGTAGATTTAATTGTGACCTCCCCACCTTACTGGCACATTAAGGATTATGGTGTGGATGGGCAAATAGGCTATGGGCAAACTTTACACGAATATTTAAAGGATCTATACAGGGTTTGGAAGGAATGTTATCGAATTCTTAAACCCGGCAGGAGGCTATGTATAAATATTGGAGACCAGTTTGCACGCTCGATAATCTATGGGAGATATAAAATCATCCCGTTACATGCGGAGTTCATTGCCCAATGTGAGGAAATAGGTTTTGATTATATGGGTTCGATCATATGGCAGAAAAAAACGACCATGAACACCACCGGTGGAGCGAATGTGATGGGATCGTATCCCTATCCCCCAAATGGAATGGTTGAAATCGATTATGAATTTATACTTATTTTCAAAAAACCCGGTAAAAGTGAAAAAATTCAAAAAGAGGTTAAGGAATTATCAAAGCTCACGAAAGAGGAATGGAAAGAATATTTCTATGGACACTGGTATTTTGGTGGAGCAAGACAGATAAATCATGAGGCGGTGTTTCCGGAAGAGCTACCAAGAAGGCTTATAAAGATGTTCACCTTTGTTGGTGAAACAGTTCTTGACCCCTTTCTTGGTAGCGGAACAACCGTTAAAGTCGCACTCGATTTAAACAGAAATGCGATTGGCTATGAGATAAATGAGGATTTTGTCGATATAATAAAAGAAAAAATTGGTTTTAAGCAATCACTGTTGCAGTTCAGCGATAACATTCAAATAATAAAGCGAGAGGTTGAAGTGGAAATTTCTGAAGTTCCTGAAGTGAAGTATGTTCCGAGGATAAAAGATGCCAGACCTAAGATAGATCCTCAAAAACTGAATTTTAAGGACAGGTTATATAAGGTAGTCGAAATAATTAATGAAGAAACTATAAAGCTTGAAACCGGGCTGAGAGTAAAATTACTTGGAGTAAATATAATCAAAAAAGAGGAAGCTTTAAAATATCTGGGAGAATATGTGTTGAAAAAGGATGTTTTCCTTCGCTATGATGATGGATCTGTTTTGGATAAAAATATGATTGAAGCGTATGTCTATCTCAGGAATAAAATATTTATAAATGCCTACCTGATTAAATCAGCCATTGCTGATGCGGATAGATCGAAGGATTACCGTTTAAAAAAGAAGTTTATCGAACTGGAAGAGGAGAGGAGTAAAAATGGCTAAGGAATGGATTCTCAACATGGCAACAAACCGGTGGGGTTTGAATAAGAAAAATAGTGTAGGACCCGTTTCTCAGTGGATCAGAGAATGCAGTCCCAGGACAATAGAGGATTGGAGAAGATTCTACTATGAGAGGCTAAATGAAATGTTAAAAGAAAAAGGGACGGGTTTGAGTGCGGAAGAATATTTACAGGATTTGGGTAGAAAGTTGTATGTCAAAATAACAGAAGTTATTCAGACGGAAATAGAAGAAGTTCGTGAAGAAGATTGTATTGATTACATTTACAACTTAGTTTTGAACAGAACATTTGATTGGATACCTTACAGAAATAAAAACCATATATGGCAGATTGGAAAAAGAACTTGGAGTTTCAATCAAACCAGCACCTGATGAATGGGACAGGCTGTACAATGTTGATTTTTAGATTCAGGTAGGTATAGATATATCGGATTGCAGATAAAACCCATAACTTATGAACAGACACCTGAGGTTTACAGGTGGAAAGAGTTGCTATCCAATACACATAGAAAGTTTGAGAAAGAAAAGGGTGGGAAAGTTTTTGTTGTATTCTCTATAAAGAAAGACAACAAGAAACTCATTTACAATCTGGAAGTTATTGAAGATATAAAACAGGAGATTTTGAGACTTAGAGGGCATAAATCCTCTGTGTGACTATCATCGGTAACAGTGAAATTACCTCAAAAGATTTAATAACCTAAAAAATAATTAAAATTTGTGTATGGCTTCTACAATCTTTCCGAATTCTCTGTAATACTTGATAATCTGACTCTGATTGTTGAAAAGAGAGATGAATTTTACATTTATCGGAGAGTGATTGAAAGCGATGTGAGTGAGGTGAAGGAGAGGATAATTCTCGGAAAAGACGGGAAGGTAATTCTGAATCCTGTTGAGCCGGTTAATCTGCCAAAGGAAATAACGAACTACTTACAGATAAAATTCAGGAGGAGTATAGTATCTGAGCCTGGATCATCTTTTAGTGTATTTCTTACATTTCCACTCGAGATTGGTGTGTTTCTTGCCGGAAAGAAGAGTATGGAAGTTATAGACATCTTTGGTTTAACAAAGCCAAAGTACACACTATATGGAAACCCGAGAAATGGGATAATCTGCAGATACTGGGAAAGTGATGTTTTTTCAAAGATACCTGAAACTAACCCTCTTGAAGAGGGTGTTATGGAATTAAGGATTGTTAATGAAAGCGGTGAGTGGCAGGAAGTGAGCATGGTTGTTTTTGATATTTACGGGATGAAAATTTTCTATGACAAGGAACTTGTAGGTTCAAGGACAACAATGACAATTCACTCAGAAAAGGTGGCTGAGACAGATTTTTTGGTCTATCCACTGAAAAAGAAGATGAGCAAATCAGTTGAATTATATACGGCTCGAAAACTGCCCGTCATCGGAAAAGGGTTTGTAATGGAGTGGGGCATATGATTGATATCATTGTAGATGTCCTTAACAGGAATATCTATGGGGATGTGACAGTTTCTGACTTCCTTGTAGCTATGGCTGTGATGGCCGGGGCGACAGTAATTGCAAGGATTATAACAACAAATCTGAGGAGAACCTTGGTAGACAAAATGAAGCGTGATCAGCTTGAGCTCATCTTGAAAGTCATTTACTTTGTAATAATTATAATTGCCTTCCTGGCTGTACTGCCACTACTCGGACTTAATCTCTCTGGTTTACTCGTGGCAGGAGGTATCGCGGGTATAGTCATAGGTTTTGCAAGTCAGAGTGTGGTGTCCAATTTAATCTCAGGAATATTTCTTCTTTCTGAAAAACCAATAAAGATTGGAGATCAGATAAATGTTGATGGTATTGCAGGCTTTGTGGAGGACATCAACATCCTTTCAACCATAGTGAGAACCTACGATGGACTTTATGTCAGACTCCCTAATGAAAAAGTATTTTCCTCGAACATAACCAATTATGTGGCACATGTAGCGAGAAGGTTTGAGTATGTTGTTGGCATCCGCTATAGTGATGATGCAGAGAGAGCAATTGAAATAATCAAGGGGCTGATAGAGAAACACCCCTTTGCTTTGAAAAATCCTGAACCTCAGGTTTTTGTTGATAATTTTGGAGACAGTTCTGTGAACATAGTGGTAAGGATATGGGCACCCTCTGCTGTATGGTATGATGTCAAAATGGAGATACTCTGGAAAATAAAGAAGGAGCTCGAGGCAAATGGAATTCAGATACCTTTCCCCCAGAGGACTTTATGGTTTGCAAATGAGCTTAATGTGAGAAAATAAGTGAAAGTACATAGCCTCCAGTGAAGTTTTTTGTTTTTAGAAACATTTTGTTTGTTATGCTCTTCAAGGAACCAATTGATCTGGATAAAGTAAAGTAGGGAGAACCTTGATAAAGAGATTTTAAGGCTTGCAATAATCACAGAGTTGATGTCATTAACCTCTATGAACAGCTTGCTGCAATGATGCACAGTGAATATATCAGAACTGTTCTACTGGATGTTGCGAGAGAAGAGAAGATCCATGTGGTAGAATTTCAGGATTTACTTCTCAAACTTGATGAGAAACAGGTAGAAGAGCTTGAAAAGGACAGAAAGGAAGTTGATGAACTTTTGGAATGATTTTGTGGAATTTTTTGTTATTAAAACCTAAAACAACAACTTTTTTATAAGTATCGAATATTATATCCCATGCGCTTATTGGCAGTGCTTCAAAACTCATCACTCATCTTTATAACATCAATGCTCATAGCCATCGTTTTCCCACAGGCATCACCTTATTTCAGGAATTTTATAATACCTGCCCTTGCGTTAGTCATGACTCTCTCACTTTGTCAGCTTGAGCTGAGAAATCTTGAATTTAGAAGGAGTTTCTGGAATTTTATTCTTAACTATCTTTTTTTAAGCGGTTTAATACTTTTGCTGTCCTCGAATCTTCAGGATGATTCAATGAGACTTGGCTTCATTGTTATGGCTGCTGCTCCACCGGCCATAGCTGTGGTTCCCTTTTCGAGACTTCTCGGCGGGGATGTAATGGAGAGTATGGTCTCAAGTGGAGTTATCTACATTCTTTCTCTCGTTCTAACCCCAACAATCGTTCTCATCTTTACAGGGAAAAATGTAGGAGTTTATGATATTCTTAAAGCTCTTTTTATTCTCATCCTGCTTCCAATATTTGCCAGTAGAGCCATTAGGGTTGAAAATCCCACTCCTGTGATAAATCTCGGGTTTGGGTTTGTTATCTACACGATAATTGGACTCAATTCTGAACTGATCTGTGGAAACCTTCTTGTTCTTCTGGACATCATTTCGATTGCTTTTGCAAGAACTTTTTTATCAGGCAGCCTTGCTTTTCTTATCTTCTTTCTCATTCTGAAAAACAGCTATCAACAGGCTATAAACAGAGCCCTGTTCTCCTCCTATAAAAACCTTGGTTTCACAGCTGGAGTAGCGATTGCTCTATTTGGAGATCGAGCTGCAGTTCCTGCAGCAATATGCGTTCTTTTTGAAATTCTGGTTTTTAACTACTATCTTCTCTTGAAAAGATATCTTAAGTGAGATTTTCAATCTCATCATCACCATATTCAAAAAAATTTAATATACCTCTTAATCTTTTTTTTAATGTTATGAGTTGGGTTGACATTGTCACAGATTCAAGGAAAGTTATGATTGTTGATGATGACCCTTCTGTAAGAGAAGTCCTTAAGCTCATGCTGAAGGGATTCAATATTCTTGAAGCCTCAGACGGGGAAGAGGCAATCAAAAAGTTTATGGAAGAAAGACCGAGGATTGTTCTGATGGACATAATGATGCCGAAAATCGATGGCATTGAGGCTACAAAGAAAATCAAGGAGATTGAACCTGAAACCCTTGTGATAGGAATAACAGCTTTTGAGCAGGCAAGAACTGATGAAATACTTCGGGCTGGTGCAAAGGATGTTCTGACAAAACCTCTCTCAAAAAGAAAACTTCTTGAAGTAATTGAAGACAGCTAAATGCCGGTATAATTTATCTATGTTTATCCATGATTTATTCATAGAAGTTGTCGATTGTGTTTATCTTCCATTCTTTTAGCTTTTCCTTTCTTCTTTTTTGTCTAGACTCTTTCATCTTTTTTGAAATCTTATCAACAACCTTTACAAAAACAATAAAGAGAGGAATCAAAACAACCACAAAAGAATTGATGATTGTATCTAGGAAATGGGAAAGACTACCAGGGAACATCAGATAGATTACCGGTATGAAAACCATGAGAAGTAATATTATATAAGCTATGATTTTTGAAACACCCACAGATTATGGTGTACATGTAAACTTAAATAGTTTCCTGTCATTATATACCCTTGAGCTTGAGGTTAACTTCATATATTTTCATGCCATAGTAATAAAATATGACATCAGTTTGCAGATATGGGGAAGTTGAGATTGTATTTTTAAAGCATGCGGGTTTTAAAATAAAGGGGAGCAAAACCGTATATATAGACCCCTATGACCTCCCACAGAATGCTGAACTTGAAAAAGCGGACTATATTCTTATCACCCATGACCATTTTGATCACAGGGATATAAAGGCAATAAGATTACTTTCTGATGAACATACGACTGTGGTTGTTCCAACGGGGTGCATGGTTGAAGGATACAGGACATGTGAGCTCGATATCGGTGAAGAGGAGAAACTTGAGGGATTGACTGTAAAGACTGTACCGGCGTATAACATAGACAAACCCTTCCATCCAAGAGGGAGTGGAGCAGGCTACATTATTGAGATTGATGGAGTGAAAATCTATCATGCGGGAGATACGGACTTCATACCTGAAATGAAGGAGATTGAGGTTGATGTTGCACTGATTCCAGTGGGAGGAAAATATACGATGGATCTTGAACAGGCAAAGGAAGCTCTTGAGGCTATAAAGGCTGATAAGGTAATCCCAATGCATTATGGGGTACTTCCAGAGACCCAGGCAGATGTTGAGAAACTTAAATCTGCCAAGGTGGTTGCTCTGGAACCCCTGTTCGAGTAGTTTTGTTCATAGATTTTATTTTTATATTAGTTCTGTAGATCTCTCAAAAACTCAAGAAATTTTTTTTCACACGGTTCAGACACTGTTTTTGTTCTTATCAGCTTCCCGTATTTCTTCCAGGTGTTTTCCAGCTCTTCAATTTCTTTTTTACTTCCAAAGGCTATGTAGGTTGGACCATTTCCAGAAAGCCCTGCACTTATACCGATCTCCTTAGCGTCCATCACAGGTTGGATTGGGTAACCTATTAATCTGCAGTAATAAAGTGAGTTGTAGAGCATGGCATTCATAAAATCTCCATTCATAGCTCTTTCAAGAGCTTTTTCAACAAGTTCTGTGTTTCTTCTAACTCTGTCTACCTTCACGATCTTTTTATTTGTATCAGGAATCAAAATCAAAACATCTTTGCTGATCTCTTTTCTCATCAGAATCTCAAACTTCAGATTGTCTGTTATCACCATGCCTCCAAGTAAAGAGGCTGCAGCATCATCAAAAGCCCCCGTATAGCTGATTTTATTTTTCAGAGAAATTTCAGCATTATCCTTTAAGATTTCGAGAGGGTTGAGCTCTTCATTTTTTGATTTTAGAATTGAAAGAAGAACAGCGTTTACAAATGCACTGCTACTTCCAAGCCCACTTTTTCTTGGAATTTCACTTTTTAATTCCAGTCTTCCACTGATACCGTATCTGTTAAATATTCGATTGATAATATGTGAGGTTATTCTTTTTCCACTGTCGGTAATCTCTTTTCTATCTTCTGGAGTAAATTCTGCATATGTTTTTAGATCAACGGCAAATGCACATCCTTTTCCTGTTGCAACGGCATTCACAACAGTCCCTGCTGCGTATGCATATGAACGGAATAGCATTTTTACACCCCATACTCAAGTAAAACACTCAGATTTTTTTGAACCTGAAATTAGTTCTTTCCCTCCAGTATTCAAGTTCAGAAAGCATTTTTTCCATTGTCATTATTTCAACATTATAGACATTGATCACACCAATAAGGTCACCTTTTTTCACTTCACCACTCACAGCAGGAAGGAAAAGAGCATGCGTAATGAATTTTTCACCTCTGAGGTCATAGATTCCGGGCTGGTGGACTTTGAGGAGTGTACCCATGGGGTTCCTCATAATGTAGAGAGGTGTGACGATGGAGTTCTCTGGAAGAACGAGCTCTCTGATTTTGATGAGTGATGGTATTCCTTTTACAACCTCTTTGTTCTCATCGGAAACTATTATGTCCCATCTTCCTGTCTCTTTTCTTCTGTAGTACTTGGGATGAATGTATTTCATTCTCTTCTCTCTAATTCCGTCCTCTATATATTTTATAGCAGCTTTGGTAATTCTTTTTTCAATGAAATCTATTTCAGGAGGCTTTGTTGCGATGTAGTAAATGTAGGCTACGCCGAGAAGTTCGCCCTTTGTAATTTTTCCGTCCTCAGCTGGAAGGAATAAAACTCTGTCAATAACTCTTCTCTCTTCAATTAGCCTTATATTGGCAGAAAAATCAATAACACAACCGTTATAGTTTTCCATAACACCACAGTTAACAGTTACTGTGCTTGCGGGTAAGTCAACTGGTTTTATTTTGATTTCCGCGATTTTTCCAGCTTTTACTTCTGTATTCTCATTGCTTATAAAGTACTCTGTGTAGCCTAAGTTGCTTCTGATGTATCCGTGGGTAGATTTTACTGCTTTAAACGACTTTATTTTATCTTTTTCCATGTATTTAATGGTGAATTCGACCTTCTCATCCCCATATTCTACTTTTGGAATTTCAACTGACCTCAATCTCGTAATTATGCCTGCTCCGATAAAAAGGATTTTTACTGCCCCAATTAAATCTCCCTTTTCTACAACTCCATTTTTGGAAGATATGACAAGCACACTATCGATTAATTTTTCTCCCTGAAAACTGGTCTCTTTGCCTATAACATCCAGAACCGTTACGATAGGATGTTTTGCAACACCCAGCGAGGAAATCATCGTATTCTCTGGTAGTTTGAGAGGTTTAATTTTTATTAAAAACAGATCATCCTTTTTTACTTCGGCAGTTTCATCTGCAACGAGAAAGCCCCATCTGATATAATCTGCCATTTTAAAGCCGAAAGGTACAACATCTATGCTCTTTCTTGTTATTTTCTTTTCACTCACAACTGGAAGATTTACTTCCATCGTATCCTATAAAATAAATTATAGTTATTTAATTTTGTGATCATTCTTCGGAAATCAAAATCTTCCTTAAACCCTCGACGATTTTCACCTTGTATCCAAGCTTATCGAGAAGAGTCTGGAGATATAATCTTACGAACTTCTGCTCGTTCCTTGAAGAAAGTACAAGTGTAATACTTTTATCGCCATTCATTTTCACTCTGAAAAGGTTTTCGTGCTCGAGGAATCTCATCACATCAACAAGACTCTTGAAGCCCTTGTTTCTGATCTGCCATGAATGAGCCTCTGCAATACTCTTTACATTCTCCCAGAACTTTTCTGATGCCTTTTCATTCAACTCATCGAGCATTGCTATCCAGAGTTCGATGTCGAGTATTATATATTCTCTGCCGTACAGGAGGTCAGAATAGATTTTTATAGATTCGGGATGAACATCCTTTAACTGATAATACTGAGTAATGGCTTGCCTTATTATCTCAGAAGCAGTTCTGTTTTCTCTTTCAACAAGTTCTTCAAGTATTGAATTTGTATCTTCATCGATGGCAACTGACAGCCTTCTTAGTTTTCCACTCATAGAGAAACAGTATTGTGTAGAATAAATAAAACTTTTTGTTAAATAATATTGCAAAATAATACATTGTGAGGTTTGTCACTATATTGTAGTATGTTTTAATAAGAATCAATATAAGTCACTACTTATTAACAACGATAACAGAACTGAAAAATTAAATCCAGTTGTGGGTAGTTTTTTTAAACTTTAGACCTCTTTTTTGGCAGTATTTTTATTTTTAGATCTTTTCGAAGCGTAATTTTGTTTTTTAACCTGCATAAGTTTGATTTAATGGCTTGGGGTATGATTTACACGGTATTATCTGGTAGTGTAATAGATTAATAATTAGTTTTTAAACATACCAAAAAATAAAATTTCACAAAAACATTTATTTTCATCCTGTTGGGGTATAAATTGTAGAAATCGGGAAATCAGATTAGATAAGTTGTGAATTGGTAATGAATAATTGAGAAAGATTAGAGAGTGGTAGGAAAGCTGGAGGGAATTTGCTTGGAGAAATTCATGTTAATAAATGCGTTGAATAAAGGAGGTGGATTTTAGATGGGGGGTTTTGCTGAAGGGGGCGCAGCGATGACACCCGATATGTTCATTCATATCGGGGTCAACGAGGCTCTGTTCTTGCTTGCTCTCGGATTTTTTGGTGGAATGCTGAGCGGTTTCATAGGTAGTGGTGGTGCTTTCGTTCTTACGCCTGGAATGATGTCCATAGGTGTTCAGGGACCCATAGCGGTTGCAAGTAATATGTGTCACAAGTTCCCAAAAGCGATGATAGGTGCATGGAGGAGAAAGAAGGTTGGACATCTTGATGTAAAACTTGCAACTTTAATGGCTATATCAGCGATTTTCGGTGTACAGGTTGGAATTCAGGTTCAGAAATATATACTTGAACAACTTGGACCAACAGGAACGAATTTGTATGTGAGCATAGCATTCCTGATTGTCTTACCATCAGTTTCAGCATTGCTGTTGAGGGATGTCATTAAATCGAAGAGATATGGAATTGAAGATACAAAGCCTGAGTTCGCAGAAAAGCTGGAAAAGAAGTTTAGACTCCCACCCATGATCAGATTCGATGTTGCAGGGAGAACACAGTCGCTGTGGTTAACGATTCCAACCGGTTTTGCAACAGGATTTCTTGCAGCAACAATAGCGGTTGGAGGATTCATCGGTGTACCATCCATGATATATGTGATAGGCGCAACAAGTGCAGTGGCAAGTGGAACTGAACTTGGAATTGCCTTTGTTATGGGATCAACAGGAACATTCACTTGGACTTATCTGCTTGGAGCTGTCGATTTCAGACTTACAACTTTGATTCTTGCAACATCACTCATAGGTGTGCAGATTGGAGCTGTAGGAACAACCTATGTAAGGCAATACTACATCAAGCTTGCAATGGCTGTTGTTATGCTTCTCGTTACTGTCAGCAGAGCATGTGCAGTCCCAGGCTATCTCAGCGAGCTTGGTTGGGTTTCACTTGATGAAGGACTTGTAAATACACTAAACTCGTTGGTTTTCCCGATAATGATTATTGCAATGGTTTCTGTAACTCCGATAGTCCTTGTACCTATGATGAATGTCAGAAAGGAGCTTAACAAGATGGGATTGCTTGAGAAAGCTGTTGCTAAGGCAGAGCATGAGACAGCTGGTCTGGTAAAGAGATTGATTATATTCGGGATTCTTACCGGAGTCAACTACTACCTGTTATTCAGAGATCCCAATGCTTGGCCCTATTTTGTAACATCGATCCCGCATGCAGGTCCGCTAATGTCTATTGCTCTTACGATTGGAGTTATCGGACTGGCTATCTATTGGAGCATCATCCATGGAAGTTTTGCCCACAACTTCCTTGATCTCGTGAACATCACAGCTTTGAAGGACGAAGTTGCGAAGAGAATCGCAACAGAAGGCTTTGATGGAATAAAGACCTGGGCAGCCACGGTTAAAACCTCAACGGTTGAATCAGAAACAACCTAATTCTTTATTTTTTGTTTTTGGTTTGTTTTGATGGTTTTATAGGAATTCTTTTATAAGTCTGGGGGAGGTTAATGTTATGGAAGTTAATATAACTTACTTTACATCTCCTGGTGAAGTTGAGAGTGAGACTGTTGTGGCAGATGAATCGGGATACATACTCAGCCCTGCATCTTACTTTGTGAATATTGTAAGCGAGCAGGATGTTTATGTCAAAGCAAATGAAGTCAAATTGATTGAGATTAGGGAAATTCAGATTCCTGAAAATCAAAGATTGACTCTTCTGGATAGATATCGTCATGCTCTTGGAGTGCTTGTTGCTGTTGCTGGGAAAGGAAAGCCAGCAAAAGTTGAGAGCCTTGAGAAAGTTACTCATGCGGTATTTCTTCCTCTTTCAGATGGTAAAATATGTCGAGGAGAACTTCTTGGAGTCGGAGTTCTGACGGCCATCAAAAAAGAGAAAAAAGAAGTTATTGTTGAAAAACTCCAGGAGTTTGATAAAGCCATCTCAATCGATCCTGAAGTATTTATCAAGTCTGACTGGCCCTATCTCTGGAGCAAAAAGTAACTTGGATTTTTATTGATTTACTATCTTATTCTTTCCTACAATTCACTAACAGAGATTAAAACTCATTGAAGTGAATTCTTTGTTATTTTAATCGAATAAAATATCATAACAATATTAATATAATAAAAACTAATAACTTATTCTGGTGAAAAGTATGATCACGGCAACTGAATTTGTGGGGAGGCATAAAACCATAAGGGGGTTTATAAAAATGTTAAGAAAGATAGATAAAGCCATCTCAATCGATCCTGAAGTATTTATCAAGTCTGACTGGCCCTATCTCTGGAGCAAAAAGCATTAAAAAGCTTTTTTCTTAATAAATCTTTTAAAGAACTCCTTTTTTACTTTAATAATAAATTATTACTATTTAGCCTTTTTTAGGCTCTTTTAAATTATAATATTAAGAATTAATCAATTTTAGTCTTTTTTCATAAGTTTTATATAGTGCGACTAATCATAAATACGGGAGGGGGGTGGTATTAGTGAATACCCTTGACAGGTCAAAAATATCAAGAGGATTCATCCGGAAATCGGCGCTATTGATTGTACTTTTTGCTTTATTAATCCCAGCTCCAGCAATGGCTGCTGAAACACAGGGTATGATGGGTTTGAATCCAACAACCTTCTTTCTGCTTTTCCTTGTAATTTCGACTCTGATAGGTATTATAGCCGTTCTGGCTGGGGTTGGTGGAGGAGTTATCTTCACACCACTTATGATGGGTTTTACACCAATTGATGGTCTTGTAATCAGGGGTACAGGACTGTTTGTTGCAATGACAGGAGCGCTTGTTGCTGCAAGACCATTTCTTAAAAGAGGACTGGCTAACATAAGATTGCTCTACTTTGCAGCAGTTCCCTATGCTCTGTTTGCTGTGATAGGAGCTTTACTTGCAGTTTATATCAAACAAACAATGGGTGTTACCGGAGAGGCTTATGTCAGGCTTGCTCTTGGCATTCTTGTTATATTAATTGCAATGCTGTTTATATTTGCTGGAAACAGAATAGAGTACCCTGAAGTCAAGCATGTTGATGGCTTTACTAAGCGGGTTGGTCTTGCAATGGCGTACTGGGAGGAGTCTCTTGGCAGTGTTGTGCAGTACCAGGTTACGAGGGCATGGCTTGGGATGATATTATTTGCTGGAGTGGGACTTGTTTCAGGTCTTTTCGGACTTGGAGCTGGATGGGCGATGGTGCCAGTGTTAAACCTTGTAATGATGGCACCACTGAAGGTTGCAGCTGCCAGCAGTAAGGTTCTGATCGGCATAGGGGATACTGCAGCGATATGGCCCTATATAATGCAGGGAACGATATTTCCGCTTTTTGCGGTACCATGTATGATAGGTTTGATACTCGGAACGATCATTGGAGCCAAAATAATGCTCAGGGTCAGAGCAGGATTTGTAAGATACCTCATCATCGGAATAATGTTCCTCTCAGGAGCAAGGTTGATCCAGCAATCACTAACAATGCTCGGATATCTGTGAGGTGGTTTGAATGCAGGAAGTTGATAAAAAAGTCGATTCAAAACCAGAACCTCCTTTTGCAGGAGTTGTTTATGGAGAAATAACTTACTGGGTCGTTCTTGCTGGAATGCTTATATCGCTTTCAGGGGTTATCATGATACTCACAACGGAGAGTAATTACATAGATTCGGCCTGTTTGCTCAATGATCTCTGGGCTGGAAAGGATCCAGGAGAAATCTGGGAAACCTGTACTGGGGTTCATGAGGAGGGTCACTGGTATCTTAACAAGCTGAATACGGGTGATGGTATAGCAATGCTTGGAATCGCTCTTAGCTGTCTTGCAGCGGTTATGGGTGTCTGGCTCTCATCCTTTGCCCTTTTGAGATCCAGAGAGATGTTATTCTTCGTATTTTCGGTAATAACTGCGATAATACTTACAGCCAGTTCAACAGGGTTAATAAATGTTGGACATTGAATTAACTGAGTATACAATCTTTTTTTCTTTTCGATAGGTTGAAAGACTTTTGACTCTGGGGTTTTTACTTTAATCGAGTCTTATACCTCCGACATCTTCTACCCATTTGGCTTTTTCTGCCCATTCAGAAATCATTTTGGAGATTTTACTCAGAGTTCCTGGTTTAACATATCTTACATTTATCACCCCAAGGAGCTCTCCTTTTCTGACAGTTCCACTATATACAGGGAGAAATACTGCCTGAGTAATTCTTTTTCTTTCCTCAACTTTTTTTGGACCTTCTGGAGTATATAGATCAAGCAATACTCCAAGAGCGTGTTTCATAATGGGAAGAGGGGAGACTATGGCGTTCTCAGGAATTTCTATGGGCTTAATGTCGATTATGCATATTTTATTCTCCTCCACATCAACATCTTGGGCTGGAACTATAATTTTCCACTCAGCAATTGGGCTTAACTGAAATCCATAAGGTTCAACATCTATTTTCTCCTTTATAAGCTCACCTTTAATTCTGTCCTTCCAGTACACAACATCAACAGTTTCCATATTGTTATTTTGTTTTCGATAGTTAAAATATTTTTTGTGAATTTTTAAGTTTGAAAACTCTTAAATATTATATGTCACTACCAAGTAGTGAATTGTAGGAGAGTGGAATAAATGTTAATCTACATTCTCGGAATGGTTTCAAGGATTAACAGTTTATTTGACTGGGAACGACTTGCAGATTTTATGGAACCTCTCAGCACACTCAACATATTTGAACCAATAAACGAACCATCAATAGAAGAACTTGAAAGGATGTATCTGAGGAGTTGTTAAGTATTGAATATTAGTTTGATACTCATTTTTTACTAAAACAGTACTTAATATTACTTTTTTCGGTTTTGAATGATTTATCGTTTATAATTTAATCGGAAGAAATAAATAGTATGAACTAAAAATAATCTGGAACAAAATTGAATAAATTTAAGTAAAGATTATGTAAAGGTGGGTGGTGGGAATGCCCTTGGAAAAAGTCGAATGTAAGAAGCACTCGCATGAAGAGGGGTGTTGGATTAAAATTTATGTTCCAAAAAGATGGATTGATTTCATTAGAGAATATTCTGAGTATAGAGGCTTTTTTGGTGAGGATAAGGAAAGGTATATTCTGATGGAGCTTCAGGCAAGCATAAAAGACTTCATTTTTGCAGCCCTTGATGCAATGAAAAAGTCAGACCCAGAGATGTGGGAGTATTTTGTTGAAAAATTCAAACTTGAAGAGGACATAAAACTGAGTTCTGACAAGGTTTACCTCCCCGATAGATTGTAGTTAAACATTTTCAATTTTTTTTAAGAAAAGCTTATTAATTCCTTTCATGACATCCATATTGGTGGTTGGATGCCGGGAATAATTCCTCACAGACATTGTGTCATTTGTGGAAAAGCAATTGAATCGGAAATGGTTACATGCAGCGATGATTGCCAGGAAACCTTGGACAAAGAAAGGAGAAAACAGAGGAATTTCATGATTTTCATGATGGCAGGATTTCTGATATTGATTCTCCTTCTGTTCATCTTCTCTCCATCGAGGTAACATTAATAACTTTATTAATAACTTTTAATTTTTGTTAGTTTTCGTAGCAAACTTTTTATGTACTTGGTTTAACTTTTAAGCAATGTCCCTAAAAACGAGGCGTCTATCTGTTGCTGTAGATAATCAGACCTACAAAACTATCGAAAATATTGTCAAAAAGGAACAGAAATCAATAAGTGAGATTGTGAGAAATTCAATAAGAATTCTCTCTCTTATCTCCAGAAATGGAAGCATGAAGTCCTTAGAGGACGCTCTTGTATATTCAGACCTTCTTTCAGCCAGAGAGCATGTAATTGTGGATATAGAGATTTGGTCAGCAATTCTTGAAATTATCGATGAGAATAAAAAAGAGGAGTTTTTTGAGCTTGTGGAAAATGTGGGTTTCGAACATGGGATACAGTACAAGGAGAAAGGACTGAGAACTATAGAGGATGTTTTGAAGTACATGGAATATGAGAACTGGTTCAGGTTGAAAGTAAATTCGGACAGAACTTACACACTGATCCTTCTGGCTAAAAGTGAACAGAAAACCCTTGAGTCGTTTCTAAAAGGTGTATTTAAAGCTATGAAATTCAATGCTGAGATCAGGCACTACTATAGAAAACTTATAATTGTTGAAAGCTGATCGTTGGAAGTAACCGATCTCACACAAAATATCTCACACGGCTAATTCGGGGATATACTTTCTCTCTTGCGATTCTCAGATCCTCCACAGTGTCTATCTCAATCCATGGTAACCCTCTTGTTGCTTCGTAGGTCACCTCTCCCCCCATATCCATCAAGTGCTGAAAAGCCTCCTCGTAAAACACTCCTCTTCCTTTTCTCTTCATTACGGTTTTTATGCTCCTGAAAAGCCTTTTGAACTCATCTGAATTTACTCTTGCAAGACCTATATACTCACCAGTTGCATCATGCAGTGGAATATCTTTGCTGATCCAGATTATCCTGTCTCTTACCAAGGCAACTTTCATCGACTCCTCTGTAAGTTCCTTTGTCAGGTCAACGGAAAGAACGAGCCCTTTCTTCCTTGAGTTGTGCAGGTACCTGAATATTCTTTCATGAAAAAGAACATCAGAGTTTATTATGTAAAAGTCACCTCCTGAGAGCACATCTTTTGAAAGATACAGGCTGAATATGTTGTTTGTAGTATCATAATCACTGTTGTGAACAAATTTTATTTTGAGGCTGTGCCTCTCCTTTACGTGCTCCAGTATCTTATCCCTTTTATAGCCTGTGATAACGATAATATCTCTCACATTATACTTTCTTAGGATTTTTAAGGTTCTGTCGAGAAGGGTTATGCCCCCTACGGATATCAGAGGTTTCGGCTTTTCATCTGTGATAGAACCAAGTCTGGAGCCGAAACCCGCTGCAAGAATAACGGCCTCCATGGAAAAAGTTAAATCTGAGATTATTTAAAATTTACCCACTGGGAGGTGATTTTATCAAATGGGAATATTTTCTAACTGAAATGGTCTATCGGAGAATTTCTAAACCTTTAGCTCGATTTCTGTCGCGTTTTAGCGTAAATCCCAATCTTATTACCATCATAGCCACGATTCTTGGGATCTTAGCTGGGTTTGTTATATTTTATGGTAGAATATATCTCGGAATTGTAATTATTTTCGTTTCTCAGATTCTTGATTGTACAGACGGCGACCTGGCAAGACTAACGGGCAAAGTAACGACTGTGGGCGGCTATCTTGACAGAGTTTTTGACAGATTTGTGGATTCGGCAATAATCATTGGTATAATAGCTCTCAATCCTGGAGAACTCTGGTTTGCTGGAGTTTTTGCTATAGTAGGCTCTTTTGGTGTTAGTATCTCAAGAGCAATGGCTGAGGCTTATGGTATCGAATGTAAGGTGGGTTTGGGGGGGAGAGATACCAGAATAGCTATCATCATGCTTGGCTTGTTTTTGAGGGAGTATCTGATCACCCTTGTTATTATCGCAGTGCTGGGATTCATGACGACCCTTCACAGGATGTTCTACTCGGTAAGAGAACTCAGAGATCATTAACTCAACTTCTCAGCACCACTTAATGAGCACTTTCATAACTTCCTCAAAGGTTATAAATACTGGTGTTGTTTTTTGACCGTGGTTGACAGGACTTTAACTCTTGATTCTTTTCTGGAGAAGGAGTACATAAGCCACCCTCTAATAAAGGAAAAATCTATTGAGAGGAGAGCTTATCAGATTTCGATTGCTGCTACGGCTTTGATGAGAAATACTCTGGTTGTATTGCCCACAGGGCTTGGTAAAACTATCATAGCCCTTTATGTTATCGCCTCAAGGCTACACAACCACGATGGAAAGGTAATTTTTCTCGCTCCAACCAAGCCACTTGTGGAGCAGCATGCTGAATTCCTCAGAAGAAATCTTAAAATCGATCCGGAAAAAATTGTAACTCTTTCAGGGGAAGTAAGTCCTGAAAAAAGAGAAGAGATTTACAGGGATGCAATGGTTGTAGTATCCACACCACAGGTAATCGAGAATGATCTCGTTACCGGGAGACTCTCTCTTTCAGATGTTGTTCACATGACTTTTGATGAAGCCCACAGAGCGGTAGGGAACTATTCCTATGTTTTCGTTGCAAAGCAGTATTTGAGAGAGGCTGAGAATCCCCTCATTCTGGGGATGACGGCATCTCCAGGGAGTGATATTGAAAGAATTAGGGAGATTGTTGAGAACTTGGGAATCGAGGAGATTGAAATCAGGACGGAAGAGGACAGGGATGTAAGACCGTACATCCATGAGAAAAAGATCGAGTGGGTAAAGGTTGACATTCCGGAGGAAATGAAGGAGGTAAGGGAGAAATTCAATAGAGTTCTTGAACTCAGGTTCAAAAAGCTTGAAAATCTTGGAGTTGCGGTCTCAAAAAATCTTTCAAAAAGGGAGTTGCTGGCTCTTCAGGAGTCTCTGCAGGCTGAGGCTATGGAGAGTAGGGATCAGACTATTTTTGAAGCCCTTTCTGTGATGGCTGAAATTCTTAAGATATATCATGGAATTGAACTTATCGAGACACAGGGAATTGATGCTCTGAGAAATTACCTGAGACGACTTGCGAAGGAAGGAAAGTCGAGAGGGGGTAGTAGAGCTTCAAAGAACCTTCTCTCTGACACTGTTTTCAGAGATGCAATGGTAAAGGCTATAAGGTGTGAAGCAGACCATCCTAAGCTGGAAAAACTGAAAGAAATAGTTCAAAACGAGTTAAGAAAGAATGACAGAAGAATTATCGTTTTCTGCAGCTACAGAGATACGGCAGATACTCTCGTAAAAGAACTGAATAAGGTAGATGGGGTAAAAGCCTCTAAGTTCATAGGACAATCAAATAGGTTTGAAGATAGAGGGATGAGGCAGAAAGAGCAGGTAGAAGTGATATCGAGATTCAGGCAGGGAGAAATTAATGTTCTTGTAGCAACCTCTGTGGGTGAGGAGGGGCTTGATATACCATCAACTGATCTTGTGATTTTTTATGAGGCTGTCCCGTCAGAGGTAAGAACTATTCAGAGAAAGGGGAGAACTGGAAGAGCAAGAAGGGGAAGAATAGTTGTGCTTGTTACAAAGGGTACGCGGGATGAAGCATACTACTGGAGCAGCCTGAGAAAAGAGAAGAAGATGTATGAGCAGGTTTACAGAGTAAGGGAGATGATGAGAAAAGGTGATGAGGCGGCTAAAATAGAAACCGGGTTTGAAGTTGGGAGTAAGATCGAGAAGAAAATTGATAAGGTTGTGATTTTTGTTGATTCAAGAGAGATGAGAAGTGGGGTTGTTAAAACCCTCTTTTCAAATGCAGATATAAGAGTCCAAAACCTCGAGGTTGCAGACTATGTTCTAAGCGACAGGGTGGCTGTTGAAAGAAAGACTGCTGAAGATTTTGTTGAAAGCCTCATTAGAGGGGAAAAGAGTCTTTTCTATCAGCTACTCAATCTCAGAAAAACCTATGCTAAGCCACTTTTAATTCTTGAAGGAGAAATATATGGCAGATTGCATCCAAATGCAATAAGGGGGGCAATAGCAACAATTGCGGTCGATCTGAGTATTCCCATAATTCAGACAAAGTCTCCAGAGGAAACAGCTGAAATTCTCTTGGCAATTGCAAGAAGAGAGCAGGAGATGAAGGAGAGGGAAGTCTCTCTCCATACTGGAAAGACAAAGAAAACACTGAAGGAGCAGCAGGAGTATATTGTTTCGGCAATATCAAATGTTGGAACTGTAATAGCAAGAAATCTACTCAGACACTTTGGAACAATCGAGAGAATTGTGACAGCATCGGAAGACGAACTCGTAGAGGTTTCAAGAGTTGGCAGACAGACTGCAAGAAAAATAAGGGAAATCCTGACAACACCTTATGAAGGGGATGCAGAGGACTATGAGGGTGGAAAAATGATTAAAGATAGTTAGATTTACTTTCCATTGACGACTTGGAAATATATGTCTTCCAATCGTGGCACCTCTTTTACTATATCCAGTATCTTACTCTCCTCTGTTAGTTCCCGTATTATTCTGCTGAGCTCGCCACTGTTCTCTGCAACCACAGATTTCTTTTTCCCATTGTCGATATAGTTTATTGTGTATTTTGTTGAGGTTCTCAGGAGTTCATCAATTTCCCCATGGTAAAGAATTTCTCCCTGTTTTAGGATTATTATTCTGTCACAGGTAGATTCAACATAGTACATATTGTGGGCGGAGAAAAGAATCCCCTTTCCCTCTTTTTTCAGCTCTTTGAGGAGGTTAGAGATGAAAAGGGAAGTTGATGGGTCAAGTCCTCCAGTTGGCTCATCATATATCAGTATCTCCGGGTTGTGGATCAGTGTTCTCGCAATTGAAAGCTTTCTCTTCATTCCCTTGGAAAAACCCTCAATCATCCTGTCTGAAGGGAGTCTGAGCATCTCAAGAAGTTTTAGAGCTCTCGTCTCACAATCATCAACCGAATAGAGGGATGCAAAGAACTTCAGATAATCCATTGCGTTCATGTTTCCATAGAGAGCGTCGGTTTCGGGAAGATACCCTATTCTTTTTTTTATTTTTTCCCTGTTTGAGAAAAAATTCATCCCAAAGTATTCGATGCTCCCACTATCAGGCTCAAGCAGTCCAGAAAGTATTTTGAGAAATGTAGATTTTCCTGCACCGTTTTCTCCAATGATACCAAGTATTTCTCCCTTTTCAAGTTCCATGTTCATGTTTTTAAGTGCCACAATGTCTCCATAGCTCTTCCTGACCCCTCTTACCCTCAACATCATGAGAATTTGAGATACTAATATATTTGATACTTCTGAAATGGATGATGATGAAGCATTCATGAGGACATAGAATCTGATTAACAGGCTTTGTTGTCTTGAAGGGGGAGTGAGATGGCTGGAGAGATTGTATCAGCCCTTAAAATTGCCAGAGTTGAACTGAAGAAATCCAGGAAGAAGTATTCAAAATCCTCCTTTTTGATGCTGATACTCGTAGCGGTATTATCCTTTTCGATTCTTTTCTTTGCCATAACCAGCGGTATAAAGTCTGATTCTTATCTGTATGAGGTTTCTGGGACTGTAGTTGATGACTACAGGTTTGTTTATAGTGAAAGGCAGCCGGACTTGGTGATTTATAAAGCCCCGGGAGGTTATCAGGTAGTTGTATCGGGAAGTGATAAATCTCTTGCAGCAGTTGATGAGCTGAGAAAAATCATAAGGGATGACTACGAAGCCAGACTTTACAGTAGATATGGGATAGAAGCCTTTCCTGTGTTTGTGAAGGCAAATTTCCTTGAAAGAGATCTTCAGAGTGGAATTCAACCCACCCTCCCTACAAACTTATCATCCATCTCTGAAATCGGGAATAAAATTGAAAAAAGTGAGATAGACCTTCCTGAACCAGAGAAAAAGAATGAAGCTCTGAGAATAGTCAAAGAGTCTTTTGAAAGCAGAATATCTCTCAAAGAGAAACTGGATTACACGACTCCAGAGGACTTTAGCCCTCAAAGTTTGTTGAAAAAGATGTTTCTTGCATTTTTCTTCATAATACCATCTTATTTCATGATTCAGCTTTTTTCAGCTTCAATGCTTGAAGATAAGGCTACAAGGAGGCTTGATGTGCTGCTCTCGTCTCCTGTGAATCCATCAACAGTAATTGCCGGGAAAATGATTCCCTATCTGGTTTTTTCTGTGATTCTTGTTTTATCCGTTTCCCTTGTATTGGGTGAGAGTCCTCTCGCCTTAGTGTATGTTTTCCCCTTTATCCTTTTCGCCTTCTCTCTTCAAACATATATCGTGCTGATTTCGAGGAGTTACAAGGAAATGACTTTCCTCATTATGGTAACCTCCTTTTTAATAACTGCCTATCTTTTCATTCCAGCCATCTTCTCGGGTACAGTTCCTGTATCGAAGGTATCTCCCATAACAAACATGCTGGTTTTCTTTGAAAGTGGAAAATTTTCCTTGGAGGATTATCTGCTATCAACCTCACAGTTCTACCTTCTCTTTCTTGTTCTGATGTTCACCTCTGTAAAAATGATGACACCGGAAATCATGCATTCCACAGCAGGAATAGGAGAAAAAATACTTTCTTCATTGGAGAGATGGATAAAGACCCCCTTAAAGTGTTTTATTGCATCAATTCTTTCAATACCCTTTGTCTTTATAGCCGAGTTCATGCTCATTTCAGTAATCTTCACGATGCCCTTTCAGTACTCAATTCCTGTGTTCATAATGTTCATTGCCATAGTTGAGGAACTCTTCAAGACATCTATCGTTCTCGCCTATTATCACAACTCCAAGAAATCAATTTTGAAGGCATCTTTCCTCACAGCTACGGGATTTTTTGTCGGAGAGAAAATACTTGCTCTAATCGAAATTGGGAGAACATATACCGAATTGCTTCTTGCAGGATACCTACTTTTACCCCTGTTTTTGCACATCCTCACGATAGTAATTTTCACCTTTATGCTGAAGAGAGGGTATTCCATTGCATACATATCAGCAGTTACCGTGCATTTTGTCTATGATTATGCGGTAATTCTGATGCTTGGTTATGGAGGGATTTGAAATGGTAGAGCAAAAAGAAAGTTCAGGGATTAAAAGGGCAATCGTTATCGCACTCAAGGATTTAAGGATGATGCTTAGAGAGAGAACATTTGTCACTGTGATAATGCTGCTTATATTTGTTGCATCCTTCGCATCCGTTCTGACTTTCGGTCTCCTCATCATGTATAATCCGGCCTATCTCGATATTTTTTTTGAAAAAGAGATAAAAGTAGGTGTTGCAGGGAAAGCTCCTGTCCTCGAATCTTTTCTCAATGCTGAGCATTATGACTCACTCAATGATGCTCTTGAGGATTTTTACAGTGGAAAGGTGGATATTGTGCTCTGGCTACCATCAGAGGACATCAATGGAGAGAATTTTATTCAGGTTTTCATGCCAAAGGATGAAATTACATCTATTCAAGCATCTGTTTTTATCAAGAAGAAGCTCATTGAGTATCAGAACTATCTCAGAAAGCTTAGAGGGATACCTGAAGAGGAGAAGCTATCTGTGTTCACACCGGATTTCACACCCCTGAATGTTCCCGAAGGTGTTTCAATGGTTTTCAAGTTCATCTATGTTGTGCTTATACCCCTTATGATGATTACAACAGCTGTAATCGCTTCAGGACTCTTAATTGACCTCATTACTGAGGAAAGGGAAACTGAGACTCTCATTCCATTGCTTGCTGCTGCTGAAGGGAGTGAAATAATAACGGGAAAAATGATGGCAGCGGTTATTCTTCCAGTTCTGCTGACACCGTTATGGCTATTTCTTCTGATGATAAATGGTGTTGAGATTGCCAACTTTTTTGCAGTTCTCTCAATCGCCTATGCATTCTCCTTTTTTATGATTTCTCTTTCTGCTCTGATTGTTACTTTTTTTAGGGATAGAGAGAGAAGCCAGCTTGTTTTCTCCATTGTAACTGTTGGCTTGATGCCTATCCTTTTCATTCATCCCTTTATGCCTGCTGCGATGATAACGAGAATCTCTGCTGGTTCAGAGTACGGAATTGAGTTCTCTCTTCTCCACCTTTTTGGTGGACTTCTGGCACTTCTGATATCAAGGAAACTCTTTAGACTTTAGCTCAGAACGGGCTTGCCCAGCTCTCGTCATCCTTGTATACCTTTTCATCGATGATCATTTCACCCTCTACAATAGGCTTCGGCTCCTTTACAGCCTCAATTCTGAAGAGGGTGGAATTATACCAGTCCCAGTCCACATTGTAGCCGAGTTTTTCAACTATTGGCAGTTTCTCCTGAAATCTGAAAAAGTTCTTCTCTTCTTGTGGATAGACATTGAAGTGTCTTTTAAGGTCGGTTATTACAAACCCCATATCCATTATCATTCTCTGAATCTCGTACCACTTTCTTCTTGATGCTTCGAGGGTTGTGATTCCAAAGTAACCAGAACACCCCACTCCTCTGAGTGTGGAAACCCCTCTTGAAAGAAAGAGTTTCAGGCCGGGAATTGTTTCAACAGGGTCGGTAACAAAGACATCGAATTTCCTCTTTAAATCCTCAGGAAAAGCCTGTTGCACATCATAACGGAGTGCTTCAACCCGTAAACCTTTTTCCTCAGCAATTCTATTTATGTAATCTACAAGTCTCTCATCAATGTCAACAGCTACTACTTTTTTTGGAAGTTCAGTGAGTCCTGCAGCTATACTGAGCAAGTCGTCATCCCCGACAACGAATATGTTTGATCCGGCAAGCTCACCTCTGTCGTAGATAAACTCGACTCTTCTCATTACTCCTTCTGCGCTGATAAAACCCTGGTCGAAGTCCTCTACCGCTTCAGGCCTCTGGCTGCAAATTTCCCTGTACTCTCTGAAAATTTTGGAAAATTCGTCTGTAATTTCAATCCCTGTACCATCACATTGTTTACAGTAAATGTTGCCCATGAATTCTATATCACCCGCAACCTCGTCTCCTTTCTCTGTAATCTCTACCATCCCATCCACTATTTTGATTATTTCTTCTTTTTCCATTTCTTTCAGAAGATCGAAAATCTCTGGAAGACTTGCATCCTGAAGGTAGAGGATTTCATAAACGCTTGCTTTACCTTTTTTCAGTCTTTGGAGTATCTGTTTTTTTATTCTTTCCATTTCACTCATCTTATCACCATAAAAAATGAAAATAGCTGGTAAAACTCAACCACGGTCGAGAATATAGTGGCGATAGGACTTTGGCTTGAACTTTTCGACAAAAAGGCGAAATGCTTTTTCTGTTTTCGAAGTATCGCCACATGTAAAAATGTCGAGGTTTATAAGCCCATATTCAGGCCAGGTATGGATAGAAACATGAGATTCAGCAATTAAAACAATACCTGTTACTCCATGCGGATTAAACTGTTTGTAGACTGAGCCAACTCTTGTAAGCTCAGCTTTATCCACCACCTCCTCCACAATAGCCCTCACTGTTTCCTCTCTGGAGATCAACTCCTCTGGTACCCCATAAAACTCCGCAATTATGTGCCTCCCCACTATCATCGCTATCACCCATTTTTTTCACCACCTTTACCTTCTGATTGATCATCCTACCAGACCTCAGGATGAATATCGTGACGCAAATCTATTAAGCCCATTGATTTTTAAAGTTTTCGTCATTTTTTCCAATAAATTGAGTATTAATCAGGTTAATTTTGATTTATTTCCTTTGTTTTCTGTTGAAAATAAATGAAAACCAGTTTTTTTGATTTATTTCCTTTGAAAGCTTTTTTCAGACGAACAGGGAACTCGATGGCACACCACAATATGGCTTTTTTATTTAAATATGTGTTGAAAATTGAGGCAAACTCGATCAGTAGTAGTTATGAAAAAGCATGGTCTAAAAGACACTCTGAACCCCATCTACCAGAAAATTTATCTATGGTATTTCTAAAGCCAAATCATCAGTTATGTGTATCTCTGTTCGTCTTTTAATTGATTTTTAAACTCATTCTTGATTAAAGGCAGAGTTGAAGATTTTCACATTACTTTAATGAAAAATTAGGTTCACCCCAAATTATTTAAATACATCTTTTCTGCAAGAGTCAAAGGGGGTCGATAGTTTGGTGGAAATTGAAATTCCTGAGAACTATAACGGACATCCTGTGTATACACTGGAGAACTGCACCTCTTGCAAGGCATGTCAGAGAGCATGTAAGCCTAAGGCGATAGAGATTGAGGTGGACGCAAAGTCTGATGGCAGGAAGATTCTGAAGTCCTATATTCTTGATTTCGGGAAGTGCAATTTCTGCGGAGAATGCGCAAAGAAATGTCCAAACGATACGATAGTGATGGTTGAGGATTTTGAGAGGATGAAAAATCTTGTCGGAGAGGAGATTTTTAACATCGAGAAGTTTATGGAGCTTAAAAAAGAGTTAAAACTCAGAGAATTTGAAAGAGCAGCGTTTACACAGCCTGAAAACTGCATTGGGTGTCAGCTCTGCGTGCTTACCTGTCCTGTTAATGCCATCAGTGCATTAAAAGAGGATACAAGAGTTGAGATAACAATCAACCCTGAAGTCTGCGGTGGCTGTGGAGAGTGCATAAGGAACTGTCCAGCCTTTGCTCTTGGGTTTGTCGATTATGAGGGGTGATGAGATGGTGTTCTCGCATGTAGTCCAACTTCCTGAGAAGATCAATGAGTTGAAATATTTTGGAAATCTGAAGGAAAAAGTTATAGATTCAGGTCTATGCAGTCACTGCGGTACATGCACTGTAATCTGTCCGGTTTACGGAATCCAAGCTGGAGATAAGCCTATTGAATTCCCGGATTGGGAGAAAGAGTGCATTGATTGCGGTAGCTGTGTTAAGGTCTGCCCTAGATGGGATTACAAGCCATTGAGTGGGGTTGGAGACTATATTGAATTAATTGCAGCGAAGTCCAAGAGATTCAGTGGACAGGATGGTGGCATGGTTACAGAAATAATGGCTGCAGCCCTTGAGATGGAGGTAATTGACGCATCACTTTTTGTAGATAGAGATGAAGAGTGGAGAACGAAAATTGTAACAATCAGAAAACCAAAACAGCTTGAAAAGGGAACTGCCAGTGGAACAAAATACAGCTTTGCAGATGTTATGCCGGAAATGCGGAAAGCTGTTTTCAGAGCGAGAAAGGGGGTGGGTATGGTCGGCACTCCCTGCATGGTTTCAGGGTTAAGAAATATTCAGTCCGAGGTTACAAGCTTCAGAGAAAATGTTAAACTTGCGGTTGCACTTTTCTGTACGGAGAACTTTTACTGGCATCAGCTGAGAGATTTCCTTGCAAATAAAGAAATAGATCTGAGGAAGGCTGTTAAGACAGATATCACTAAAGGAAAGTTCATTGTAACCTTTGAAGATGGGGAGGAAATAAGTTTCTCTGTGAAGGAACTTGATGAAATCATCCCTTCTGGATGTAAATTCTGCATCGATTTCACAGGGATTGAGAGCGATGTGAGTGTCGGGAGTGTTGGAAGTGATGCAGGCTATTCAACTGTAATTGTCAGAAGTAAAACTGGAAAGGAAATACTTGACTTCATCAGAGAGCAGGGTTATGCAGATTTCGGAGAGGCAGATCTCACTGCTGTTGAGAAACTTGCAAACTTCAAGATAAAGAAGAACAGAAAGAATCTTGAAGGAATTTAACGGAAAAGATTTAGTTGGAATTTTAACCGGATTTTATTTTATTTTTTATCATATAGCTGGTATATGTTGTGTAATCATCGCTATTTTGGAACTGACAGGAATTTGATTGTTAAAAGGCTTGTGAAAGTTAACATTGGGTAGGGATGGACTCTTTTATGCGTGAGCATTCTTCTGTGATCGCTTTTCCATCTCAGTCACATGCTCAGTTTGATATTGCCTCTCTCGGTTCTTCAAATCTCACGAGACTTTCTTTCATAGGTTTTGGTGGATCACTGGAAAGATAGACAATGGTTGTTTATATCCACATCACTCTTATCTTTGGATCTTCTGGACTCCAACACCAACAAAATCTTTCAGTTTAATTATATACTTAAAATCTCATTTTATATACTCTAAATCAAAAAGATTATTTTTAGAACAAAATATATGATTTTTAAGACGGATGTACCAAGGAATATGAAGAAACATCTGATGCAGTGAGTTTTAATGAATCAGACAGTCCCACAAAAACCTCACAAAAACAACCTTTCTACGATTTTCCCCGGCTTTTTTGATAAAAATCTTATTCTCTTTTTAATATCACATGTGGATTGATTTACTTTTCCGCTATCATTTTTATTTACCATCTATTAGCGTCTCCTTTTTTCTTTTCCAAGATTTTCTAAGATTTTACATCTGATAGCTCTTTATTGTCAGGTTCTATGCAGAGATCTGTTGAAGTGGGAGATTATTTCGGGAAAATACAGGATTTGAGATTTAGGAAAACTTTTTTTATCTCCGGTTTATTTCCCGATATGGAAAATGTGAAGGTTCTTGTTGAAGCCCTCCCCTATATCAGGGATTTTCATGGTTCAACAATGGTAATCAAGTTTGGCGGGCATGCAATGGTGAATGAAAAAATCATGGAGAACACTATCAAGGACATCCTGTTGCTTTATTTTGTGGGTATCAAGCCAATTGTTATTCATGGTGGGGGTCCGGAGATCTCGGAGAAGATGGAAAAACTTGGGTTGAAACCCAAATTTGTTGATGGACTCAGAATTACTGATGAGGAAACTCTTGAGGTAGTTCAGATGGTTCTTGATGGTAAGATAAACTCCAAGATCGTTTCCACCTTTATAAAAAATGGTGGAAAGGCTGTTGGAATTTCAGCAAAAGATGGTCTGCTTGTTGTTGCCAAGAAGAAAACAATAAAGAAGAGGGTTGGGGGAGAAGAGGTCGAGCTAGATCTTGGTTATGTAGGCGAGTCCGAGTTCGTAAATCCAGATATCCTAAGAATTCTTGTTGACAACAACTTCATACCAGTGGTGTCACCAATCGCTGCAGACAAAGAGGGCAGGGTGTTTAATCTGAATGCAGACATTGTTGCAGGACACATAGCCGGAGCCGTAAAGGCAAAGAAGCTCATCATGCTCACGGATGTTCCTGGGCTCCTCGAAAATTCTGATGATCCAGCCTCCCTTATTTCAAGGATAAATTTGTCAGATCTTGAGAAAATGCTCGGTGAGGGTAGGATCATGGGAGGAATGATTCCAAAGGTTGAGTCAGTCATTGTTGCACTGAAAGAAGGTGTGGAAAAGGCACACATCATAGATGGTTCAAAGGAGCACTCGATCCTGATAGAACTTTTCACAAAGGAAGGGATTGGCACAATGGTGGAGAGATAGAAAGGGAAAATTCAAAGAGGTAAAGATGAAGTTTAAACAAAAAGAGGTGGGAGATTGAAAAAGTTCGAATTTCGAGTAGGAATTCAACCTGATGTAAATCACTCTCTCAGAAAAGCCTTTGAATTTGCTCGCGAAAATGATTTTGACCATCTCGAGCTGTTAATGGATCATCCAGAGTATCATTTTGAGGCTGTTAGTGCTGCAGAGATTCTGGAGCTGAAAGGAATTTTTGAAGTGGATGTTCTTTTTCATGCCTCATCAACCTCCACAAACTTCCTTTCAATAAGCTCTGAGATGAGAAAGGCAAGCTACAGAGAGCTTGAAAGAACAATTAATTTTGCTAGGAAATGTGGAGCAGAGCTTGTAACCTTCCATCTTGGGTGGAATCCAGGTTTTATAACATCTGAGGGTTTTATTTTCAAAAAAGAATGGTATTCTAAGCACAATTACAGGGTCATCACTGATGAAATGATACCATTTCTGAAGACAGTTGATACAAGCCTTTTAGCTCTCGAAAATACCATTGAAATGGATGACAGGACAGAAGAGGCTTTAAAACTGCTTTTCAGCAATACGGACATTAATCTTACATTGGATATTGGTCACAGCAATCTGAGAGGTCATGAGCTCTTCTGGAATAACTTTGAGAGGGTTATTAATATCCATCTTCACGATAACAGCGGTGATTATGACAGGCACCTTCCACTCGGGAGGGGGAGTGTTAACATCGATAGAATTGATTTCAGCACCTACAATGGTTTTCTGACCTTTGAACTGAGGAATGAAAAAGCAATCCTTGAATCCAAAAGCTTCTTTGAGGATTATTTAAGCTCGAGATATGGGTAAGTCGAAAGAACTGGTAGGGTATTTGCGGTCAATTTAATAAGCAGTTTAGATCTCAGTTGTACAGGAGGATGGTACTTTGAATGGTGTTGAAGGAAATGTGAAGGAGCTGGAGTTTGAGGGACACCTGATAGACTCCATGATATTCCCCAAGGTTCTTGATACGATACTGGATCTTGATGGGGAGTTTGAGATTGTTGAGTTCAGAATAGGAAAGAAGAAAACAGACTATAGCTATGCGAGAATCATTGTCATAGGGAAGGATGAAAATCATCTGAATGAAATCCTGCATGAAATGCATAAGCTTGGGGCTAAAATCCCTGAGGCTGAAGAGGTTAAAGTATTGCCTGCTCCAGGGGATAAGGTTCTGCCGGAAAACTTCTATGTAACAACTCACCATCCTACATATGTCAATTTCAAAGGAAAGTGGCTGAAGGTTGAAGATGTTGGCATGGATAGAGTAATAGCGATAAGGGATGGCAGAGCAGAGTGCATTGCTATTGATGAGGTCAGAAAAGGAGATCTAATAGTTGTCGGGGAAAAGGGAGTGAGAATCATTCCGCCTGAGAGACCCAGAAAATCGTCACACTTTCAGTTCATGGGTGGAAGTGTGAGCAGCGAAAGACCCACTGATGAGCTTATAGAGGCTATTGCGGAAGAAATAATAGCCCTGAAAAGGGAGGGAGGGAAAATAGCAGTGGTTGCAGGTCCTGCAGTGAACCATACTGGGGCAAGAAACGCTTTGGCTGGGATGATAAGAGATGGTTATGTAGATCTCCTTCTCTCCGGAAACGCTCTGGCTGTTCATGACATAGAACTTTCCCTTTATGGTACATCTCTTGGCATGGATATTGAGACCGGAAAACCGGTTCCAGGTGGAAACAGACACCATCTCAGGACGATAAGCAAGATAATCGCTGCAGGTGGGATAAAGAAGGCTGTTGAAGCAGGCATTCTGACAGATGGTATTATGTATGAGTGTATCAAGAATAACATTCCATTTGTGCTTGCAGGCTCGATAAGGGATGATGGACCTCTTCCAGAAGTAATAACGGATGTTATGGAAGCGAAAAAGGCGATGAAAGATGCCCTGAGGGATATAAATATGGTTATAATGATGTCAACAATGCTCCACAGCATCGCTGTTGGAAATCTTCTTCCATCAACAGTAAAAACAATCTGTGTTGACATCAATCCTGCGACGGTTACAAAGCTCATCGATAGAGGCACTGCCCAGGCGATTGGTGTTGTTACCGATATCGGACTTTTCGTCCCACAGCTCTATCAGAAACTGAAAGAGAGTCTAAAAAAAGCCTGAAATATTTTGAAGGTCGTCAGGTGGATTATGAGATGTTGTAGGAATAAGGATAAGGATGGAGATAAAGAGGCTAAAAAGACACCGGAAAAATTATCCTATGCCTCAGCAGGTGTGAATATTTTTGAGGAAGAGAGAGCAATAAAGGCTCTTGCATCAAAAATAGGATTCCGAAGAGGGGGATTTGGGCAGCCCATTTTGACAGGTCATTATGCTGGTGTTGTTGACTTTGGTGAATTTGGTGTTGCGATAACAACAGATGGTGTTGGCTCAAAGATACTGGTGGCTGAGAAAATTGGTAAATTCGATACTGTCGGGATTGATTGTGTTGCAATGAATGTAAACGATTTAATAGCTATAGGAGCAGAACCCGTAGCCTTCGTTGACTACATAGCAATAGAAAAACCAGATCCGGAAATAATGGCTCAGATAGCTATTGGACTGGAAGAGGGATGCAGAATTGCAAACATCACGCTTGTTGGTGGGGAAACGGCAACTCTACCGGAAATCGTGAAAGGGTTTGATTTGGCAGGGACAGCAATAGGTATTGTGAAAAAAGATGGAATAATAACTGGAGAAAAAATAGAGGTGGGGGATGTCATTGTTGGACTTCCAAGTAGTGGAATTCACAGCAATGGATTAACCCTTGCAAGAAAAGCTGTTGAGGGGGCTGGGTACAGCTATCATGACGATCTGGATGGATATTTTGACGGGAGATCTGTTGGAGAAGAGCTTTTAACTCCAACGAGAATTTATACCGAGGTAGTTGGTTTGCTGGGCAAATACGACATTCATGGAATTGCCCACATCACAGGTAGTGGACTTTTAAAGCTGAGGCGACTGAAGGAGATGAAGTATGTTATAGATAACCCTCTCAAACCTCAGAAGATATTTAGGTTCATTCAGGAGATAGGGAATGTTGATGAGGATGAGATGTACAGGACCTTCAATATGGGTATGGGTTTTGCTCTCATCATGACAGAAGACCAGGCTGAAGAGCTTGTTAGGGAGAACAGAGAGTTCAGAATTGTGGGTAGGGTTGATAAAGGCAGTGGAATCTATGTCAGGGAAATGAGGATAGATTGAGGATTGATTTCATTTTAAAACAACTAACATGCCGGTATGAAGTTTCGGCAAAGAAATAAAAGGATTGGGGAATGTATCAATTCTGAATAACTCTTACTGGCTTTCAGCGTAAAATTTAAATTATGCACAAGATTCTTAAACAACACCCAGAATATTCTTGAAAGGTGAAGCCCGGGTGGTGTAGTCCGGCCTAACATGGGGGCCTGTCGAGCCCTCGCCTCGGGTTCAAATCCCGGCCCGGGCGCTTTTATTTCTGGTTTTACGCCCTATCATAACTTTCAGACAGGCGTATAGCACTATAAGCTTTTCTATTTCCAATTAGTGCATGTTGAGTTTGGGAACTGGAAAAGTTATAGTAAGCGAGCAAACCAGAGAAAAACTTTAGGAATGGCTTGAAAGTGTTCCTGAAATTGTAAGGCAGAGGGAATCAGCGAATATCTTAGCTTTCGTCTTTTTTGTTGAGGTGTTGAAGGAGAAAGAGGGCAATAAAAAGAGTGTTTAGGCAAGAAATCGACAGCGATAAGTGGCGATTCTACAACGGAAGAGAAATCTATGCTGATGTTGAAATAAAAATAAGAAATGCTGGAGCGTCAATGGATTTCAGAGTTAAAGCTTGGCAGGCAGAGAAGTTCGTTGAAGTTCTGAACAAGAGAATGGAGGAACTTGAAGGGCTTATTGAAGAGCTTGCAAGACAGAAGGAGCTTGATGAGATCCTGAATGGTTGGCAGGAAGAAATCAAGCCAAGAACGTTCGCTGAAGTCTTTGCAGGGAACAGAATTGATGTAATCTGCTGATTTCTTTCTTTTTTTAGGTGAGATAAATGGAGTGGAATGAAGAAGACATCATTGACGTTTACACAAGGCAGGATACAATAGCTGATGGAGTAATCTTCAACGCTGGTAGAATAGCGAACAGGGAAGTTGATCTGACTGTGAACCTAATAGAGTATCTGGACAAGTACGAGCTTGCTAAGGCAATCGTTAAAGGCTTAGAAGCGGTCAGACATTTCAAGCAGCCAGATATGAAGGAAATCGTTGTCAATGGCAAAAGAGTGTGGGTCGATGACAACGGCAGCGTTATAACGCTGATGCTGCCTGAAGTTTACTGATTTTTATTTTATTAAGATTTGGCTAGACTTGCAACAACCTGAAGGAATGAAAGCAGAAGAATTATAAAAACACCAAAGAACGTCAGAACGTAATAAATCTGGTTTCTGTATTCCTGCTTGATTGCATAGGCAAAGAATGAGGAGAAGAGGATGAAGAGCAGAGTTGATGAAGAAAGCAAAACGAGATCCTTAACATCAGTCAGAATCCAGGAGGCCAAGAATACAACATAGGATGATGCTATGACTGCAAGCTGAACAATAAGGG